>Ga0228535_1000150_pt1 | contig 227462 bp, 208 predicted proteins | sample SJ1metagenome_FD_168457 | JGI IMG/M metagenome (GOLD analysis project Ga0228535, IMG submission 168457) | Enriched culture of PCE-dechlorinating microbial communities from Ithaca, New York, USA - SJ1 | ecosystem: Engineered > Modeled > Simulated communities (microbial... > Unclassified... | reverse complement strand
TTCAATGCTTCTTTAATTACCAGTGCGCCCAGGTCAACCACTCTTATACCCTTCAGCGATCCGCCGAATTCTCCTACAGCCGTTCTTGCCCCGCTTACTATTACTGCTTCTTTCATAATCTATCTCCTTTTCTTTACTTGTAATTCTATTGGGAATTATATATTTCCGTAATTAATTACGGATGCCCGACAAGTCCGATACTCCCGGTTCCTTTGCCCCATTGTGTTTAGCCGGGAAAAATCAGCCGTCAATCTTTTCCACAAATTCGACTTCCCGCGGTACCTTGTACGGGGAAAGATATATCCGGCAATGTTTCATAATTTCCTTGTCGTCAACCAGAGCACCACTTTTTTTCACAATTTCCGCTTTGACTATTTCGCCCCGCATCAAGTCTTCTTTGGCTACAACCCGGGAAGTTTTTACAGCCGGATGTTGATTGATAACATTTTCGACTTCCCGCGGATAAACGTTAAATCCACTGGTAATGATCATTCTTTTTTTCCGGCCGGTCAAAAAGATGTAATCATCCTGATCCATTTTAGCGAGATCCCCGGTCATGAGCCAGCCGTTTTTAATGACGGATGCCGTTGCCGCATCATCTTTGTAATATCCTTTCATTACGTTTTCACCCCGGACGATCAGTTCCCCTACTTCGCCCCGCGGTACTTCGTGGCCGTTTTCATCGACTATCCTGATTAAGGCATCAGGGATAGCCGTACCGATTGAGCCCGGTTTTTGCACCATCCCGACGCGCGTGAAAGAACAAACGGGAGAGGCCTCCGTAAGGCCGTATCCTTCGAGAATTTTGACACCGAATTGTTTTTCAAAGGCCGGAATAAATTCCGGCGGCATCGGGGAACCACCGGTAACGCAGACCACGAGTGAACTGACGTCATATTTGGCCGCACCTTCAAAAAACATCATGCCCAGATAGAGGCGCGGTACGGCGCAGATATAAGTTATCTTTTCCTTCTCAATGGCGCTGAAGATGCCCTCCAGGGTAAATCTGTCCATCATCACCACGCTGCAGCCGCTCTTCATAATGGCAATCATATTGGCTGTTGCGCCAAAAGCATGAAATAAAGGTATCAAGGAAAGGCCCTTGTCTTCAGAAGTTCTCTGAATTAACGTGCAGATAAGGTTTGCCTGGGAACTAAGGTTGCGGTGGGTAAGAACAGCTCCCAGCGGTTTTCCGGTGAGCCCGGAAGTATATATCATTACGGCCGGATCTTCAGGATCTATTGAAATTGCCGGATCGGAGAACGGTCCATCCGTAATTGTTTTCCGGAAGGAGGCGGAATCGACGGCTACGAAATTTTTACAAAAAGTAAGTTTGTTTTTAATTTCTTCATAGCGTTTACGCACCGCTTCGCTGGTTAGAAGCACTTTGGCATCACTGTTTTCCAGAAGGTAGGAGAGCTCATAAGATGTGGAAAGGGTGTTTAAGGTAACAGCGACGGCGCCCAATTTTACCACGGCAAAATAACAATAGATGAATTCCGGTATGTTGGGCAGCATAACGGCAACTTTATCGCCTTTTGTTACACCGGCCTGTTTTAAAAAGTGAGCAACGGCATTAATGGAGCGATTAAGCTCGCTATAGCTGATTCGCTGATTTTCGCTGATTAAAGCCGGTCTTTCGGCAAAATTTCGCGCGGCTTCTTCAACTAAACGGACTAAATTCATAGTTTAGTTTTCCTCCGGGAAAATTGTTAATGGTTCCTTAGCATAATAAGACAGTTTTTTAAACAGTGAATATCAAGAGTTAATGTTTTTTTGACGAGTTTTTGCTTGCCTGTCCATATGTTTTACCCTATAATTTGCCGTCAATTAGAAAACAGATTCGAATTGCCGGCAGTCGTGTAAAATAAGGAATAAACGGAAGATTAAAATAAGAAGGAGGAAAAGGTGAAAAAAATTATTTTATCGGCTTTTCTTGTTTTAGTATGGTGTGCCTTTCCGCTGTGGGCAGCAGAGTTGAAAATAGGCGAAAAGGCTCCGGATTTTTCTTTGAAAGATTCTCAGGGGAAACTTTATTCTCTGAATTCCGATGAATTTCAGGGCAGGGTTCTGTCTATTTTTTATGTTGATCCCGACGAGAAGGATTTAAATAATCACGTTGAAGATGCGTTGATTCAAGATAAGGGATTGGACCGGGTTAAATCTTATAAGAGCTTTGGGATCACCAATCTGAAAGCTTCCAACATGCCCAACTTCATCATCAAAAGTGTCATCAAAAGCAAGCAGGAAAAAACCGGTGCAATTATATTGCTTGATTACGATTACACCATTTTAAACCTCTGGGGATTGAAAAATGATTCCTCCGATTTGGTGGTTTTAGATAAAGACAGAATTTGCAGATATATTTATAAAGGCAAGCTCCCTCCGGAAGAGGTGGTAAAAGCGATCAATATAATTAAGGAATATCAGGTAAAGTAGGTTGGTGGAAATATTTATTCTCCCCGTTGCCGCAGGTTTATGCGGGCAGGCGGGGAGAATTTTTTTGTAAGGAATGAGGTAAATGGCAAACATAATTGATGGTAATAAAATAGCCCGGGATATTCGGGATGAAGTGCGCAGGCGTGTTCTCACGATGAAAGAACAAAAAGGGCTTGTGCCGGGGCTGGCCGTAATTCTCGTGGGTGACGATCCTGCTTCCAAAATATATGTAGGGAAAAAAGCACAGGATTGTGCCGAGGTCGGTTTCCTTTCACGCGAATGCCGGCTTCCTGCGGAAACAAGCGAAGACGCACTTTTGAACATTATTCGGGAATTAAATAGCGACCCGCTGATTCAGGGGATTCTCGTGCAGCTTCCCGTGCCCAAACACATAAATCCGGAAAAGATTCTTGAAACTATTGATCCGCGCAAAGATGTCGACGGTTTTCATCCTTATAACGTGGGACGGCTTGTTGCCGGAAACCCCTGCCATCGACCCTGTACACCTTCGGGAATCCTGGAGATGCTTGACCGCAGCGGCATTGACCTTACAGGCAAGGAAGCGGTGGTGGTCGGCCGCAGCAATATCGTCGGGAAGCCGATGGCGCTCATGCTGCTTGCGCGCAACGCCACGGTAACAATTTGTCATACCCGTACCAGAGACCTTGCTGCCGTAACAAAGCGGGCGGATGTGCTGATAGCAGCGGCCGGTCGCGCACAGATGATTAAAGGAAACATGGTTAAAGATGGAGTAATTGTCGTTGATGTGGGAATGAACAGGCTTCCTTCCGGAAAACTTGTGGGTGATGTTGACTTTGCCGAAGTTTCGCCAAAGGCTTCATATATTACTACTGTTCCGGGAGGAGTTGGTCCCATGACGAGAGCGATGTTGATGAAGAACACTCTCAATGCCGCTTTGCATATATCAGGCTGAAGGCTGAAGCTTTTTTCTTCAGCACCCAGCCATCAGTCTATGTACCTTCTTCCAATATCCCGATTAAACGGAATATTTTTTCAAAACGTCCTTCCCACGTATGCTCCCGCAGGGCACGTTCGTGTCCTTTTATCCTTACTGATTCGGTTTCCTCCGGATGTGCCAGATAATATTTTATTTTGGCAACAAGATCATCCATTCCCGAATAGGTCAGGATTTCTTTTCCCGGAAGGAAAGCGTAAGACAGTTCCGGATGATCTTCAGTCAGGTAAAGTCCTCCGCTCATGGGTATTTCAAAATCGCGACCCTTGAGGCAAAAAGTATCTTTATGGCCGGCGACACCGCCAAAGCCCAGATTTATTTTGCTTCGGGAATATATCCGGACCATTTCTTCCGTAGTAAGAGGCCCGGAAGGCCAGCCGGCACCGTAGGCTTCTGCATTAATTCCCTGTTCTTTCAATTTTGCGATTACCGCCGCCCGGTTGCCGTAACATTGTCCGACAAAAGATACATCAATAGTTTTTTCCAGATCATAAGGCCGGTGAATTTGCGGATTGGCGCCCTCGGGCAGATAAAGCGGTATTGCGCCTTCGACGCAATATTTGATTAAAGCATCTTCAGTGCTCGTCCAGCAAAGGTCAAAAAAACTGCAAATATCGCGGGAACCGTAAGCTCTGCCGTTTTTTTCTTTTCCCACAAAGTGTTCCTTGTCGTTTAAGGCCAGATTAACCATGGGAGTGCCCAAGCTGCGGATTTTTTGCAGTGCCGCCGGTTCGACAAGTTCGCCGGATAAATAAGCAAAAATCACATCGACTTTTTTATCGGTTTGCCACTTATTTATTTTGCGGATTAAATCTTCATTCATCCTGGATTTCAATGAATTATGCCAGTCTTTGCCGGAATGATTAAACTTATTGAACCAATCATAATGGCGGACAAGCCCGAACTTTGCGAGTGACGGTTTCAGAGCTTCATTTTCCCAGTTGTAATGATGATAAACGGCAATAATATTGAGATCGCCTTTTGCTTTGGCGGCAAGGGAGGGGAACCGTTTTTTTAATTCCGCTTTAATCTCCTGCTCCCCGGGGATTTTCAACCCCAGTTTCCGGTATCTTTGGGTATAGTAATCCTTCTCGCGCTGCAGGTGCCGGCTGTTTTGCCAGCTGCGGAATTGCCGGCGGTATTTTTTCAGCGGATCATTCATTGCTTTCTCAGGGTGTAGAGCCTTGCTCCGTTGGATTTATCCACACGGCCGTTCATCATATTCAAAACATGTCCGGCGTCAATGGTGGGAATGGAAAAAGTTTCGGCAACAGCGGTGCAGATGAGCAGTGCACCTACTCCGGCGCCGACAAGACATAAATCGGTATCCGGAGGAATTTTATCCAATACGGCTTTTTTATTTTCCCCCCAGCGGGTAGCCACATACTCGGCCGGAATATCCACGAAGGTTAAAGAAGGCTGACTGCCGAAGCTGGCAAACCATTGCCGGCAGCTTTCCGGATTATATTCCGAATTTAAAATACAGATTTTTTTTTCGTTCATGGCAGTGGCAAACTGTACGGAACTCAAATAGGCATAAACCACGTAAAAAGGAATATAGTTGGCAGGTGTCAGATTGATGCCGTGGGTATGAAGAAAATTCAGAAAATCCGCTCCCGAGGAATCTCTTTTTTTTCTCCGGAAAGAAAAAATATTTTTTTCTTTAGTTTCAGAATTGCCGGGAAAAACAAGCGGAGCAAAAAGACCGTTTATCTCCAAATATTTCATGGCGGCAATGTGCTCGGACATGGCGCTTTTAATTGCCGCAACTGATTCGGCCTGCTTATAAAGGCCATTACAGCCCAGAGTGTAATTGTAAAACGCGTATTCGCCGTCGGCAAAACGAATTACCGGTAAAGTCTGATGATTCCGTAATGCAGTTGATATTTTTTCGTGCAATATCCGGCAGTATTCGTCTCCGCCTGTTACCGTATGAGCAAACAGGCAAATTTCCTGATCCAACACGGATTTGGAAAATATCCGGACGGCGGGTTCATTGTCGATATCCTTAATATCCAAGTGATCGAAGCGGAATAATTTTTCGGCGATTAAGTGTTCCAGATAGCGTTCTTCTTTCATGTTTTTCACCTGTTCTTTGATTTTCGGGCCACTACGGCAAAACTGTGTCCGGAATAAAACCGGGCAATGATGCGAGATATAAACGAAGGCAGAAAAAATTTTTCCAGCTTTTCTTTTGTGTATTCGGAAAGATAGTGTTTCTTGCGAATAACGGTAAAACCATTTTTATTCAGCAGCGCATAAAGGGAGCTTTTTGTAAAATGATAGAAATGATATGGTAATTGCCAACCCCGCCAATTCTCCCAGGTCTTCAGCGCATCGTGTCCCGCATAATTGGGAACGTCCACAACCAAAACGCCATCATCTTTCAGCCAATGACGTGCTTTTTGAAGATAAATGTTGGGATCGACCGTATGTTCCAGAGAATGCCACATAGTAACCACATCAAATGTTTTTTCCGGAAGTTCTATGTTTCCCGCTTCTCCGATGTGGACAGGTATCTTTAATTCCCGGCTGACATATGCCGCCACATCTGCGGAGACATCGATACCTTCAACATTATAACCTTTTTTGCGGCAGGCGAGCAGGAAGTAAGCCCGGCCGCAGCCTATATCCAGAACGCTGCCTTCTTTTTTATAGGGACGAAAGAAACGTAACCGGTGTTTTTCCTGGGCCAGCCTTTCTTGCATTGCCGGCGAATTCATCCGGAGCTCTTCTTTATATTGATCCTGAAAATACTCCTGCTCGTAAAGCTTTGTCAATTCGTCGTCATCAGGACGCGGATCAAGCACTCCCAGTTTGCAATCGGTACATTGATAGACATTCCATTGCTGCCGGCTGTAAAGAAGATTGCGCCGGGGGCTGCCGCAAAGAATGCAATTATTTGCTGAGTTTTTCATATATTTCCATAGTCTTTCCGTCTTCCGGTATCAGACATCTTATAGACAAGCCGGTAACGGTCAATTTTATTTTTTATTACTTCTTTTCTTCGGGAAAAGAGAAAGGAAATTTTTAGGGTAATCAACCGGAAAATGGCTTTTATCTTTTCCGCCTTTTTGATTTTTGCTATTGTTTCCGGCTTGTAATGTTTTGTATAAAACAAATATTCAGCTTTTATCTTTTTTTCAAAAAGAGCGAGAGGCGGTGTGCCGGTTTCACTTTGTCCGCCCAGGTGGAATACATGGGCATCTTCAATATAACCCACGGCAAAACCTTTTTCCCGTATCCGCCAGGCCAGATCCTGGTCTTCTCCGTAAAGGAAAAAATCTTCATCAAATCCCCGCAATTCATCAATCAGCGGTCGGCGGACAATCATAAAGGCTCCCAGAACGCAGGCAATGTTACCTTCAAGACCAGCCGTTTCTCCGGAAGTATATTTTTCGCCCGGGTATCTGTAAGATACGGACTCCTGCAGCGTGCCGTCCGGGTTGAGGATTTTTGCTCCGGCCAGGCCGATGTGTGGATTAGTCTCCATGAAAGCCACGGCTTTTTGCAGAGTATCCGGTTTGACCGTTGTGTCGGGATTGAGAAAAATAACATAACGACCGGCGCATTTTTTTAAAGCCTGATTGTTGGCGGCGCCGAATCCCCGGTTCTCTTTGTTGACAATCAAACCGACTTCCGGGAAAAGTTCGGCTGTCAAAGATGTACTCTTATCCGTCGAACAGTTATCAACAACAAACAATTCTTTTTCCGGGCCGTCTGCTGCGCGTAGCGAAATAAGGCAGTTTGTTAATAGCGCAGCTGAATTGTAAGAGACGATTATGATGGAGACATCCATAATTATAATTCACTTATTACTGTTAATGTTCGTTTTTTTCCCGGCAATCAGCTCTTCGTAAAGGGATAGATATTTCTTTACGACATCGTTCCATGTGTTATGAACCGCCGTCTGATAAGCGGCCAGCGCCAGTGGACGGCGGATGTCTTCGTCGAGCAGCAGCGCAATCTTTGCGGCAACAGTATCCGTGTCGGATGTATCTTCGACAATAAAACCATTTTCCCCTTCCCTGATAAGGTCCCGGGCACCTACGTTGCTGCTGATGATCGCCGGCAGGCCGGCCGCCATGGCTTCGAGCACAACCATGCCGAAGGTATCAAATTGGGAAAGCATGATATAAAAATCACCGGCCAGATAAAGATCGATGAGTTTTTCTTTGCTTACCGGGCCTGTGAAAATAACATCGGAGGCGACTCCTGTTTTTTGAGCCAGTTGCATATATTTTTTTATATTTCCTTTGCCGGCAACAATAAGTTTAAAAGGTTTCTTTTGAGTTTTTAATTTGGCCAGAGCAGACAAAATATTATCCAGTCCCTTAATCTCAAAATTCATGGAAACAAATAAAATTAAGGTATCGGCGGCATTGATTCCCAATTCCCGGCGGATGCTCTCGCGCACGGCGCCTTTATCCTTTCTTGCATAATCATTTAAATCCACTCCGGGATGAATAATCGTGATTTTATCCGGATCAAGGGGATATTCCTGTAAAAAAATATCCCTGGTGAGAGATGATACGGCAATGAATTTTTTACAGTTGCCTTCATAGACAAGCCTTTTTTCCACCCAAGCCGTGGCGCGGTCGAAAAGGCTCATGTTTTTGCGCCGGATGTTGTGTATCCAGTAACGGTGGGGAATTCCGTGCAGAGTAAAAATATCGGCTGCAAAAATTCTTTCGTGGCTGTGAATAAAAGAAATATTATCGCGATTAATCCGGTTTTGCACGAAATGCGCAAAAGAAGGTGTTGTCAAAAATTTGGGGAAAGAAATGATCGGCACCCGGTGAAAAGTGACGGGCGCAGATGATTTTTCCATCCGGTTGGCATAAATATGAAAGTCGTAACCGGTTGCGGCAATCAGCCTTCCGGTTAATTCGGCGGCGAATTGTTCGGCTCCGCCCACCAGACCATATTTGGGAATAACTACGGCAACTTTTTGCATGAGATCAGTTCTGTTCCGTCCGGGAACCCCTCGACTCTACAAAGATTTTATAAATTGGCTCTAACATAAAAAGTTGAAAAAATCATGTTTTAATAAGTTTATGGATATGGTATCAAACTCCCGATAAACAGGAAGTTCGAATAAAAAATTATCATTTATTTAAAACATTTAGAGAATCGGCGGTTTTATCCTATGGCATTGAATTTTTTTCAGAGGATAAGAGAAACGGAATGATACCTGATATTTCTTATCTGATATTGAATTATAATCCCGCAGGCGAAAAGAATGCGGAGTCTATTTTGGAGACTACGATTGATACTTTTTATCAGCGGAAAAGCAAGAATCTCCAAAGTGAGGTGTTTCTGCTGGATCAGGGGTCTGTTGCCACCCATCAGCGGTGGCTTCAGGAAAAACAAGCACAGTATTCATTTTCATTAGTTTTGCTCAACCGCAACATCGGCATCAGTGGTGCGATCAATTTATTTGCCAGAATGAGCAAAGCACCTGTTTTAGGTTTAATAACGTCAGATGTCATTATTACTTCCGGGATGGATGAGGATCTGTTTAATAAAGTCCGGATTGAAGAAATTTATCAGGCCACCCCTTTCACTGATAAAAGCGATGTAGATTACCAGAGATGGTTGCCCAAAGAAGATTTCGGCGCAGACAATATTGATTTGTCGGAACTCAAAAAAGAAAAGTCTTCTTTAATTGATAATCTTCTGGGCAGACAAAAAAAGAATTATCTGCGGGTTATCGCCTCCGAACTCAATGTGATGTTCTGGCGCCGGGAAATTTTCGATAAGGTCGGCTATTTTGACGAGCGCTGGAAGGCCTGTTATGAGAATAACGACTTTTCCTTGCGCTGTTTTCTCGCCGGCGGCTGCATTGCCATCAGTACGGATTCGTTTGTATGGCACCATCACAAGGTGACGGAAAAAAACAACTCGCGCGAAAAGTGTTACGATGGCTATATAGATCAAAACTGGCCCGAGGAAATACGGAGGCTCTGGGATGAAAAATGGCCCGATCTGGATTCTTATATCAAAATCTATAAGCCGCTGGGAAACAAAACGATTGCCGATTATCCCCGGTTGCTGAAACAATTTGCTCATAACATTCGTTTGCCTTATGAACAAAATGTCAAATATTACTAAAGGAAGAAAACGATGGATTTGATTAGCAAGATGAACAGCAAATCGCTTAAAAAAATTATTAAGGATATCAGAGCGCGCGCTGATAAGAAAAAGACGGACATCAGTGACCATTTGGAGACATTGTTTGCCGAATGTCTGAATATCGAAGCCGGACTGATTGTGGAATTGGGTGTGGGCGACGGGGAATCAACGTTTGTACTGGAGCGCGTCGCCAATTTATGGGGAGCAAAACTGGTGAGCGTTGATATTGAAGATTGCCGGAAGGTATCGAAATTTAAAGATCGTGTCTTTGTACGGCAGGACGACATTTCTTTCGCCGCTGAGTTTCCTGACTGGTGCCGCGCAAGAGGAATCAACCCCGTAATCGATATTCTGTTTATCGATACAAGTCATTTATATGATCATACTGTTGCGGAAATTCAATCCTGGTTTCCTTATCTTGCTCCCCGCTGTAAAGTATTTTTTCATGATACCAATATGAGTGAAATATTTGTTAGAAAAGACGGCTCTACCGGTAAGGGTTGGAACAACTCCCGCGGTGTCATTCGGGCAATCGAGGAACATCTGGGCGTCCGTTTTGATGAAACAAGTGATTTCTCTCTGATGTATAACGGCTGGTTCATAAAGCATTACGCAATCTGCAACGGCTTTATGATAATGGAAAAATAATAATTTTATTCTTCCCGCAAAGAGGAATCTTATAATTTGATGAACAGGCAAGCCCTTTCCTTATTTACAGAAAAACATGAGAAGCTTTTTAAAATTTTAAATCATGTTGTCCCTGTAATGATTGGTATATTCATTTTTTGCACACCTTTTCCCTACACGACGGCCGTTACCAATATCAGTTTTTACGGGGCTATTCTGCTGGCGTTGTTTTTGCTGATCTTCGGTTTCCGGAAATTCACATTTCAAACTCCTCTTACTTATCCGTTAATAGTATTTTTTTTATGGTCTGCACTTAGTATTGTCTGGGCGCTGAATGTGGAAAATACGCTCAGCGATGTGCGCGGACATCTGTTGAATTATATTTTTTTATATCTTTTATTGATTAATTTTTTTCGGACAAAACGACAGCTGGATATTTTAGCGTGGGTAATAGTGCTGTCTGCCACCTTTTTTTCTGTGGGCGGTATGATCTATTACTATGTTATTCTGAACAACCCTGTGGATCTGACGAGACTCGGTCAGGTGATTAATTCAATTAATATATCTTCAGAACTTCCGGGAAATATGATCGGGACTTTAAACATTACAGCCATCTTGTTTTGTCTGTACTTGTTCCGTTACACATCAAACCGGCATCAGCAAGTTGTAATTATCTTGTGTGCATCAGCGTGTTTTGTGGCAATGATTTTAACTCAGAGCAGAGGAACCCTAATAGCAATAATCGTTGCCATGAGCGGCCTTTTTTTATTAATGGGGAGAAAAAAGCTTTTTGCCGTTTTTTTAATTATTGTTATTGCCGGTGTTTTCTTTCTGCCGGTGAAAAACATGTTGGATAAAAACAGACTGAATTTTATCAGCTTTGATGAGCGGCTGAAAATAAACTATGTGACCTATGAAGTCTGGAAAGATTATCCCCTGATGGGCATAGGTTTCGGCATGCGGACCTTTGATGACAACATTAATAAAGAGGCATATGTAAAAAAAATACCGGAAAAAAACAGACCGGTTACAATCAACACGACTCATAGCTGGTTATTGGATATAACTTTAAGATTAGGACTGATCGGCTTGATTTTGTTTTTACTGATTATCTTTGTTTTTATAAAAATGTGCATAAAAGTTATCCGGCGGGCCAGAGATGAAAGTATCAGGCACTGGGGGATATATGTTCTGATTGCGTTTGCAGCTTATTTTATTATAGGTTTAGCTGAACCGGTATTTCTTTTTACTGCATCGGCTCTCATATTTTATATTTTCCTGGCGATGATTACCATCTTGTCGCGATTGAGTCAGGAAGAGCAAATTGCCAAAGCACAATCCGGCGAAAACCGTTCAGTCAGTGACATTCGCTGAAAACGGTGGCAGAATTTGAAGAAATTACAGCCTGTCTTATCCGATAGATAGATGTTATTAAACGGCCGGAGGAAAGGGTTGCATGGAAAAAGTTCCTTTGTCGGTGGCAATTATAACAAAAAATGAAGAAGAAAATCTGCGGGCGTGTCTGCAAAGTGTTGCTTTTTCCGGCCAGATAGTTGTTGTTGATTCCGGGAGTACTGACGCGACACTACAAATTGCCGCAGAATTCGAAAGTGATATATACCGGGAAGCCTGGCATGGTTTTGGTCCGCAGAAGCAACTGGCCATAGATAAATGTAGAGAGCCGTGGATTTTGATTCTGGATGCCGATGAGCGGATTCCTCCGGAAACAGCGGAAGTTATAAAAAAGATTGTCACCGGGCAGGGTATAAAAGAAGCAGGATTCAGTTTACCCCGGAAAAACTACTTTCAGGGACGCTGGATAAAACATGCCGGATGGTGGCCGGACCGGATTGTCCGGTTGTTCCGGAGGGGCTCGGGACGGATGACGGAGGCTTCTGTTCATGAAGCAGTGGAAGTAAAAGGTCTTATCGGTGCTTTGGATGTACCTATCGAGCATTTTACGGAAAGCCGTTTGAGTAAAATTATTCAGAAAATCGACAAATATTCCACTTTGGGGGCCGAGGATGCGTTTAAAGAGGGGAAGCGCTCTTCTACTTGTTCAGCTTTCTTTCGGGCGTTTTTTACTTTCCTGCAGGATTATGTGTTACGGGGTGGCGTTTTGGATGGTATGCCGGGGCTTACACTGGCCGTCACCGATTCCGTTAATAAATTTTTCAAATATGCCAAGCTGGCTGAACTCTCCAGAAAAAACAGCGGTAAATAAGCAATGAATCAACCCTGTCCTGAAAGTCAAACCGGTAACATCGATATTTCCTTAATCATAGTCAACTGGAATACAAAAGACCTCTTGAAGAATTGTCTTACGTCTGTTTATCAGACCATTAAAAATCCGAACCCTGAAGTAATTGTTGTTGATAATGCCTCATCCGATGATTCCCTGCTCATGCTGAAGCAGAACTTTCCTCAAACGATCGTGATCAGCAATACGGAAAACAAAGGCTTTGGTGCGGCCAATAATCAGGCTTTTGCAGTAATGAAGGGCAAATATGCACTGCTGCTCAATACGGATGCAGTATTGACTGACGGGGCTGTGGCTAAACTCCGGGACTTCGCCGAATTGCATCCCGCTGCCGCAATTGTCTGCGGGCAGCTTCTCAATGCCGACGGAAGCAAGCAGAACTCGATTGCTTCCTTTCCAGGATTAATGACACTTGCGACTAATATTTCTATTCTGGAATACCTGTTTCCCCAAAAATTCCCCAGTAAAAAATATCATCACGATGATCCAATTGAAGTTGATTCGGCAATAGGTGCGTGTATGCTGATCCGGAAAAAAGCATTGGATGAAGTCGGTGTCTTTGATGAACGTTATTTTTTCTTTTTTGAGGAAACCGATCTGGCTTATGCAATGCACCAGGCCGGTTGGAAAACATACCATATCCCCGACGCCTGCATTTATCATTTACAGGGGCAGAGCATAGGGAATAATATAAGATCGCGCATTGAATTTTACCGTTCCCGGTATCAGTTTCTGCGCAAATGGCACAGCCGTCCTTATTATATTTGTGCCGGAGGAATAATTTTTTTACGCCTGCTCATTAATTGGACGGCGAACTTTGTGATGACTGCCGTAACTTTGGGGTTATTCGAAAAAATACGACAGAAGTTTATTGTTTATTCCCGGTTGATTCTCTGGCATCTAAAAACAGGTTAAGATAAAATATTCGGTATCCGGGAAATATTGAAGAGGTGAAAAATGGAAGATTTTTATCAGATATGTAAATCATTTACCGATCCTGTCTTGATTATTTTTATCCTCCTTGTGGTTGCACTCATTTTTTGTCTTATCGATAACAAGAAAAACAGCGGTATTTTGGCTTTGGGTTTGGCGGTTATTTTACTTTACGGAGCAAGCATTGCGCCTGTGGGGAACTATCTTGCTTACTCTCTTGAAAAAAAATATTTTCGTCCAACGGCAATCAATAAGCCTCTGGATGTAATCGTTGTTTTGGCCGGTGGTGTCATTGATATTAATGAATCGAAAAGCACTGTAGCCTCGGAAGCAACTGCCGCCCGGCTGTTGCGGGGAGTGGAAATATTCCATAAATATGGGGCAAAACATTTTGTTTGTGCAGGAAATAGTACAAATAAAATATCCAATGCCGAAGTAATGGCACAAATGGCGGTGGCGTTGGGGGTGCCGAAGGAAAAAATTCGCATTGATGCCAAGTCGGAAAACACCCGGGAGCATGCAATTGAACTCAATAAAATGTTTACGGATAAAAATATTCATATAGCGCTTGTAACTTCCGGTTTCCATATGCGGAGAAGTGAAAGGGAGTTTAAAAGATATTTTAAAAATGTTTTGCCATGGCCGGCCTCATATTCCTATACTTCGTCTTCCGCAAGAAATGTACTTAAATACATTCCTCAGACGGCACCATTGAGTGAAACCACGAACGCTCTGAGAGAATTTATCGGTTCCTTTTGGTACGAAATAAGAGATATATGAAAACATTTTAATCCGGATCATTCATTAAAGACAAATCCTCAAGTTTTTCTTGACTTTAAAAAGAAAATTCATTAAATTCCGCATTGTTCACACCATGAACAAAATATTTTACTATGACCAACCGGCAGAATATTAAATTGGAAACCGAAGAGTCGCTCAAGGTTCTTCGGGAAATAGATTCAAATCCTCAGTTGACTCAGCGGGAGTTGTCTTCGCGCCTTGGCTTGAGTTTGGGTAAAATTAACTTCTTGTTGAAGGCAATGATTGAAAAAGGCTTCATCAAGGCGGAAAACTTCAAAAAATCCAACAATAAAAGCGCATATCTGTATCTGCTGACGCCGATGGGAATGGAGCAAAAGGCACAAACAACCTATAACTTTCTAAAAAGAAAAATAGCGGAATACGAAAAGCTGGAAATAGAAATCAGGCAACTGAAAAAGGAAGTCAGTTTTTCCGATCTTTCCTCCGAAGACCGGGGAAAAATATCATAGGGCGGAGTATATTTATTATAACTGTCCGTAAGTATGAAGAGTTTTATTTGTGGATACATGCTCATGTAAGCCAGAGAGCGGAGCTTTGTAAAAACGGTGTTTTAAATCAAGGACACTCGCTGAAAACGAAAGCAATGAAGGTTGCAGCGAAAGTGGAATTACTCCCGAAAGGAAAACGATGTCCGGTATAATTCATAATGAAGGATCGACGTCAGGAATTCTCTCCGCCCGGGGACTGGTGAAAATCTACGGGCGAAGGTGTGTTGTCAATCAGGTCGATATGGATGTGCATACCGGAGAAGTTGTAGGGCTTTTAGGCCCCAACGGAGCCGGGAAGACAACCACTTTTTATATGATTGTAGGACTTATCCGCTCCGATGGCGGTAAAATCATGATCGACGGAGAAGACGTAAGTAATTGTCCCATGTATATCCGGGCAAGAAAAGGATTGAATTATCTGCCTCAGGAGCCTTCGATCTTCCGGAAATTGACGGTCGAGGAAAATATTCTGGCTATTCTGGAAACGCTGGATTTGACTTTGCAGGAGCGGCAGGAAAGATTGGCTGAGTTGCTGGGGAGGCTCAATCTGACGCCACTGGCGAAAAATCATGCTTATTCTCTTTCCGGCGGAGAAAGACGAAGGCTGGAAATTACCCGGGCGCTGGTCACCTCTCCCAAATATATTCTTTTTGATGAACCGTTTGCCGGTATCGATCCTCTGGCGGTAATCGATATTCAGAAAATAGTTGCCAAACTGAAAGCGGAAGGAATCGGAGTAATAATTTCCGATCACAATGTAAGAGAGACGCTCTCTGTTTGCGACCGGGCCTATATTGTTAACGAAGGGTCGATACTGGTGGAGGGTGATCCCGAAACCATTGCCTGCTGTGAGGTTGCCCGGAAAATTTATTTCGGAGAAAATTTCAGTCTGGAAACACAGACGAAGAAATAGATCGGAAATATGAAACATAAAGCAATAATTAATACTTCTCACGTTGCCGTAATCGGTGCCGGATATTGGGGCAAAAATCTGGTCCGGAATTTCTTTGAAATCGGCCGTCTGAAAACAATATGTGATTACGATAAAAAGACACGGGTTCAAATGAGTCAAGACTATCCGGGAATTTTCGTGACCGACGATTTTGCATCCGTTCTTCAAGATTCCGATGTCCAGGGAGTTGTTATTGCGGCTCCCGCCGCACTTCATTTTGATCTGGCCGGACAGGCACTGCGTGCCGGCAAACACGTATTTGTCGAAAAGCCGTTGTCGCTTACCCTCCGGGAGGGAGAAGAGCTGGTTGCCTTAGGCAAAGCGAAGCAGAAGATTGTTTTTGTCGGGCATATCCTCCATTACCATGCGGCTGTTGTAAAATTGAAAGAGATGATCAGGCACGGGAATATCGGCCGCCTTCAATATATTTATTCGCGCCGCCTATCGCTGGGCAAAATTCGCCGTGAGGAAAATATCCTCTGGTCGTTTGCCCCTCACGATATCTCTCTTATTTTGAATTTAGTCGGCGAAGATCCGCATTTTGTTGACGCCGTGGGCAACAATTTTCTTCATGCCCGAATTCCCGATGTTACAATGACCAACCTCAAATTTCCTTCCGGCATCGGCGCCCACATTTTTGTCAGCTGGTTGAATCCTTTTAAAGAGCAGAAACTTGTTGTCGTGGGCAGTAACGGCATGTTTGTTTTTGACGATACCGAACCGATAGACAAGAAGCTCGTTCTTTACCCCCATACCATCAACTGGCAAAACGGACTTCCCGTTCCCAACAAGGCGGAAAGCGTTCCTGTCGATCTTAAAGATATTTGGGAAGAACCTCTGAAGGCTGAGTGTAGGGCATTTCTTGCATCTATGGAGACGAATACTCCACCGCTGACTTCCGGTGAAGAAGGTATCAGGGTTTTAAAAGTTCTCGAACGCAGCCAGCAATCCATTGAACAAAAAGAAACTTTCCAGGGTGACATTTCCGCATTCTCCAAATCTGTCATTCCTGCAGCCCCGTCTGTCATTCCCGCAGTTTCCAGGCGGGAATCCATTGAAGTAATGTCACAAGAGACTGGATACCCGACAAACATGTCCCCGAAATTACCTGTCGGGGACAACCTGGGGCATGACGGACAGGGATTTTCATTCCCGCAGCATCAGCCCTGTCATTCCGGCAGTTCCCTGGCGAAAATCCAGGAATATGAACGATTGACTAAAACTTATCCAGATGTTTTCATCCACGAAACCGCCATAGTTGATGATCAAGTTCAAATTGGTGCAGGAACTAAAATCTGGCATTTTTCTCATATCCTTGCGGGTGTTGTAATTGGTGAGCGGTGCAATATCGGCCAGAATGTCGTAATTGGTCCTGATGTGACTGTCGGTAGTAATTGCAAGGTTCAGAATAATGTCAGCCTTTATAAAGGAGTAACACTGGAAGACGGCGTTTTCTGCGGACCATCCATGGTTTTTACCAACGTCTATAATCCCCGGGCGGAGATTCGTAAGATGGATGAAGTTCGGGCTACTCTGGTTAAACGCGGAGCTACGATCGGAGCCAATGCCACCATTGTGTGCGGCAATACTCTGGGCTGTTATGCCTTTATCGGTGCCGGTGCGGTTGTAACCAAAGACGTTCCCGATCACGCCCTCATGGTCGGCAATCCGGCGAGACAGATCGGCTGGGTATGTGTTTGCGGCGAGAAACTGACGGATGATCTGCAATGTCCTTTGTGTAAAAAGCAATACAAGAAAATAGACGGGGAGTTAAGTCTCGGTTAATAATATTCCAATCATCCGCTTATTCTAATTTAATTCAATAAAATCCCGGCATGATTCAGGAGAAAGAAAAGCTACAGCGATAACGGTATGTCTATAATATTTGAAAGAATCGTCAGCTTCATTAAATCTCTTTACCCGGGGGAAAATCCGGTACCGCTGCATGCGCCTCGCTTTACCGGAAATGAAAAAAAATATCTTATGGATTGCATTGATACAACTTATGTATCCTATGTGGGAGAGTATGTCAGCCGTTTTGAAGATGAAATGAGGCGTTTTACCGGTGCAAAGTGTGCGGTTGCCGTCTCCAGCGGAACGGCAGCTCTGCATGCAGCCCTTCTTCTTGTCGAAGTAGCGCCGGGGGATGAAGTGATTACCCAGCCTTTGACCTTTGTTGCCACGGCCAACGCAATTTCCTATTGTGGTGCAAAGCCCGTATTTATGGATGTACAACGATCCACCCTGGGGCTTGATCCGGATAAACTGAATGATTTTTTAATAAATAACGGTATTCTGAAGTCGGATGGCAGGTGTTACAATAAAGCAACCGGCAGAAAGATCGCCGCGTGTGTGCCTGTGCATACTTTCGGCCATCCTGTACGGATTGACCAAATTATGGAAATATGCCAAAAATTCCATATTCCGGTCGTTGAGGATGCCGCCGAGGCGCTGGGCAGTTTTTACAAGGGACAACACGCCGGAACATTCGGGGATTTTGGTATTATAAGTTTCAATGGCAACAAACCGGTGACCACGGGCGGTGGTGGTATGATTATCACAAACAATGAAACCTATGCGGTAAAGGCCAAGCACCTGACGACGACCGCCAAGCAGCCGCATCAATGGGAATTCATTCATGACGGTATCGGTTATAATTATCGTCTTCCGAATATTAATGCCGCTGTAGGCTGTGCCCAACTGGAATGTTTTGCCGGAGTTTTAGAAAACAAGCGCACCACAACGCAGTTGTATAAACAATTTTTTCAGGAGATCGGCATGCCGTTTATTACAGAACCAGAACATGCCCGTTCCAACTACTGGCTCAATGCCATAGTTTTAAAGGATAGGCAGGAACGGGAGGATTTTCTCCAATATTCCCGAGGCAACGGCATTCAAACGCGGCCCGTCTGGACACTGATGTCTAAACTTCCGATGTATCAAAAATGTCAATGCACATCTCTTGAAACCGCCCAGTGGCTGGAAGACCGGCTGGTGAATATTCCCAGCAGTGTGCGGCTATGAAAGAGAAAATTCTCCTAATCTGTTGGATCCAAAAGTTATTTTTTTGTGTCCATTTTGAATTTTTTAAAACGTGTCAACCCACAGGTCTTGAAAAGAATGCGTTGCGGCAGGATCGAGTATTTAATATTCCGAGGCCGTTAATTTTAAAATAGGAGTATTATATGAAAAAGCAGGAAATCAAGATTCACGAACTTTCTTCTGAAAAAGAAAAAGCAATACGGGAGTCAATTATAAAACTGTTTAAGGAAACTCCCATTCCGGAAAATGAAATTTTATCCAACCTTGGCTTGTTTATCCGACGACAGGATTTTTCCCGTATTCTTTTTATGAATGAACTTTACAAAAAGATTATTAATATTCATGGAATCATTACTGAATTCGGGGTACGCTGGGGAAAGAATCTTGCTCTTTACGAAGTTTTAAGAGGTATCTACGAACCTTACAACTTTAACCGTCGTATTATCGGTTTTGATACGTTTGAAGGGTTTCCCGGTGTGGATAAAAAAGATGGAAATTTCGAGAATATCGAAGTAGGCGGCATGAAAGTTACAGAGGGATACGAACGCTATTTAGAAAAAATTCTTGACTACCACGAAAACGAAAGCCCGGTGAGTCATATTAAAAAGTACCAGCTTATTAAAGGCGATGCATCCATTGAGATTCACAAGTTTTTAAAAGAGAATCCCGAAACGATTATTGCCCTGGCTTATTTCGATTTCGACATCTATAAACCGACCAAAGACTGTCTGCTGGCTATTCGCAAGCATGTGGCCAAAGGAACTGTAATCGGATTTGACGAACTGAATGTCCATACATGGCCGGGTGAAACGCTTGCTTTTAAAGAGGTGTTCGAACTGGAAAAATATACGATTTATAGAAATGCCTACAGTTCTATTCAGTCATATATTGTTATCGAGTAATCTGGTTTGTAAAGCATATGAAAAAGATTATTGTCGGAGGAGAATTCTATTATTCACCTGCGTTATTGTTTTCTAAAAGAAGTTTTTCTTTGTCCGACTACCTTGCCCATGCTTTTCCGGAAAAGAAGTATTCATTTTCTTATGGCGGTTATTATTCAATTTTACAAATTTTAAAGACGATTAAAATACAAGCTAACGAGCTTGTTTTATTGCCCTCATATATTTGTCCGACTATTCTTATTCCTTTTAAAAAACAAGGAGTAAAATATCAATTCTATCGGATACGGGAAAATCTCGAAATAGACATTGACGACATTGGGGAAAAAATGAAGCCGAACGTAAAAGCATTGTTTTTTATAAACTACTTTGGATTTCCCGTGCATCCTAAAGTGAAAAATTTTTTAAACTCATTAAAAAGCCAAGGAATCATCATCATCGAAGATTGTGTTCAGAGTTTTTTTTCCGATATACCAACTATCGGCACTTATACATTCAACAGTTTTCGCAAATTTCTTCCTCTTGATGGAAGTGTTATATTGTCGGATAAAAGTGTTCCACCAATAGATGGCAAGTCATACAATCAATACTTTTTTTATAAGCTATTTGGACAGATTATTCGATATTTGCATGTAGAATATAATGTTTTTCCGGCAACATTTTTTTTGCGGCTTTTTAAAACAGCGGAAAAACAATATTATAGCAATAGCATATTGTTGTTTAATGCATACAATCGCTTTATTCTTTCCCGCTGCAATATTGATCGGTTAAAAAGACAAAGAGTTTCCAATTTTAAAGATCTATTATCGAGGTTTCCTGTAGTATCTCTGTTTAAAAATATTCCCGATTCGGTTGTCCCTCTTGGTTTTCCAGTACTTATTAGAAATAGGGATTTGGTTCATGAGAAGTTGGCGGGAAAGAACATTTTTTGTCCAATACACTGGAAATTGTCTCCCGAGGTTGACAGGGTGGAATTCAAAGAAAGCTGGGATATTGCCGAACACATATTGACAATTCCTATTAATGAATCTGTAGACGAGAAGGAATTGAACTATATTGTGAAGACATTAAATTCTCTCAGCTTAATATCCGCCTTACCAGCATGAATATTTCAATCCTCACTTCGACTCAATTAGAAACATGGCAATCGTATTTCAGAAATCTTCCCGATGCGTGCGCCGATGTTTATTTTTCGCCATACTATTATAATATATTCGAAAAACTTGGACATGGAAACGCCTTCTGCTTTGTTCTGGAGGAAATGGGTAAGTATATGCTGTATCCGTTTCTCAAAAAACCCATACGTCCTCTGGGACACATCGATACGTTACTGGAATTCTACGATATTGAAGGCGCTTATGGGTACAATGGTGTTGCGTCAAATTGTAATGATCCCGATTTCATCAATAGCTTTGGAGTTCGTTTCTGCGAATATGCAAAAAGTGAGAACATTATAGCTGAATTTACTCGTTTTAATCCGGTAAATAAAAATCAAATATTTTCGCCATACATGCAGATTGTGCATGCAAACAATAATGTTGTTCTTGATCTTACCGGTAAAAACATCTGGATGGATGATTACGAGCATTCCACACGCAAGAATGTCGGCAAAGCACAAAGAAACGGTTGCTGTGTGGTTTATTTCCCGGGTAATACAGTGCCGGACAAATTTTTCGATTCCTTTTTAGCCATTTACAATGACACAATGACTAGAAACAATGTCGACGATTTCTACTTTTTCCCTCGCTCTTTCTTTGATATGTTACGCACCGACCTTGACCAGAGTACGCTGTTTTTTTTCACCTGCAAAGATTCCATACCGATTTCCGCTGAAATAGTTCTCCATAATAATACAACAGCCTACTCTTTTCTCGGAGGAACTTTAACAGAGTATTTTCCCTTTCGCCCGAATGATATTCTTAAACATAACATAGTTCAAACGCTACGGGAGCGGGGAATCCACCATTTTTGTCTGGGGGGTGGCGTAACAATGAATGATGGTATTTTTAAATACAAACGTACCTTTGCCAAAAATGGTGTAACTGATTTTTTCATAGGGAAAAAAATCCACAACGGAGTCGTATATGATTCCCTTGTGGATAAATGGGAACATAAGTACCCCGATAAAGCAAATAAATATAAAAATTTTTTGCTGAAATATCGAATGTAATATTTTTCAAGGGCCCCCATGAAAAAGACTATAGCAATTTTTACGACAACCCGTGCCGAGTTTGGGATCTTTTCCGCTTTTTTACGAGCGATCGAGAGTACGTCGGATTTAGACTATTCTCTTTTTGTGGGGGGGACTCATTTATCGCATAAATACGGGAATACGATCCAGGAAATTAAAGATCGTAGTGTTATTATTAAAGACACGTTTGATTATGTACAGGACGAAGAGTCGGCTTTTGCGCTTGCCCGATCTTCGGGATTGGAAACAATTGAACTTGCCAGGATATTCAGTACGCATGCATTCGACTTTGTCTGCATATTGGGTGATCGTTACGAACTTATCCCCATTGTATTAACGGCGATACTATTCAAAAAGCCGATTCTGCACATCTCCGGTGGTGAAATTACCGAGGGAGTAATAGATGATCAGATACGGCACATGATTACAAAGGCAGCGCACATTCATTTTGCATCCTGCGATGAATATGCGTCAAATATTATAAATATGGGTGAAGCCGGCTGGCGTGTATACAATACCGGTGAACTGGCAATCGACAATCTTGCTAAAACTCCTCGGATTTCTAAAGAACAGATTTATTCGGAGTTGCATTTAAATCTCCATAAAGAATGTGTCCTATGCACTTATCATCCGGTTACCCTGGAATTTACAGTTTCTCCTCTCCGCCAAATAGAAAACCTATTTGCCGCGCTGCGTCAATTTGACTTTCAAGTTGTCATTTCAGCGCCCAATGTCGAAGTTGACCGCGGAATCATTCTTTCCTTTATTCATGAGCAGGTTGAAAACAATCCAAATTTTAAATATGTCGAATCATTGGGCATAGTACGCTTTCAAAGTTTGCTTGCTAACTGTAAATTTATTATTGGAAACTCATCAAGTGCAATTACGGAAGCGCCGTTTCTGCGAGTACCCAGTATAAATATTGGTGACCGCCAAAAGGGGCGAATACGCCATGAAAGTGTCATTGATACGGATTATAGTATAGACTCTATAATTGCTGCAATTAATAAGTGCGGATCAACAGAATTTACGGAAAATGTGAAGAATATGCCCTTCTTGTTCGGTGAGGGAAATGCCGCCGAAAAAATGATTGATATAATAAGGGGTATAAATGTTGATCAGCGTTTAATGCGCAAGGTGTTAACATTTACAAAATAGTTATTCTTTGACTTAGCAATGGAACGACAGAATAATGCTACAGAATAATATTTGGGATAAGTTATTTCAGAGAGAATACGGGAAATATCCCGCAGAACATCTCATAAGATTTGTTGCTGCTAATTTTTATAAAAGGAAGCGGGAATCTGTCCGTATTCTGGAAGTAGGTTGCGGGCCGGGGGCAAATGTATGGTATCTGTCTCGTGAAGGATTTGATGCTTATGGAATTGATGGAAGCTCTACGGCTATAGAGCAAGCAAAGCAAAGGCTTTGCGAGGAAGGATTGCAGGGGACTTTTTGCAAAGGAGATATAAATAATCTTCCCTATGACAGCAATTTTTTCGACGCGGTTATTGATAATGAATGCATATACTCCAATACAATCCCCGATACGAATTTAATTTTACAGAACATTCACAGGGTCTTGAAACCGGACGGACTTTTTTTCAGCAGAACGTTTTCCGGCGATATGTATGTGGGAAATGATGCGCAGCAGATTGGTTACCTCGAATTTAAAGAGGCTACCGACGGCCCCATCGCGCATACCGGCTACTTTCGATTGATGGACAAACAGGGGATCGAAAATCTTTATGGCAAATATTTTCATATCCAATCGATTGACAAGATGGACTATACACGCAACAACGGTACAACAATGATCAGTGAGTGGATTATAATTTGTCGGAAACTATAAGGTATGAATAAAGTATTCATCATCGCCGAAGCAGGTATCAATCACAATGGAAAACTGGAGCTTGCGTTTGAATTGTGCCGCAAAGCAAAAGATGCGAATGTTGACGCAATAAAATTCCAGACTTTTATTACCGAAAATCTTTTGACCAGAACAATAGGAATGGCAGAATATCAACAGCAGAATATCGGTGGAGACAAGACGCAGTTTGAGATGGCCAAAGAGCTCGAATTATCCTTTGATGATTTTAGAAAGATTAAAAAATATTGTGATGAAATCGGTCTCCTTTTTCTGTCAACACCTGACGAGGAGATGAGCCTCGACTTTCTGATTTCACTCGGAATGAAACTTCTAAAAGTCGGATCAAGCGAAATAACTAATATTCCTTATTTACGAAAAATCGGTTCCAAGAAGACAGATGTAATACTGTCAACCGGTATGGCAACAATGGATGAGGTTAAATGCGCATATAAGATTCTTACGGATAGTCGAGCTAAATCGGTTGCATTGCTTCATTGCACTTCGGACTACCCCTGCCCTTATAATGATGTCAACCTTAAGGCAATGTTGATGCTTAAAAATACTTTTAACACAAAGGTTGGGTATTCCGACCACACGCCGGGAATCGAAATATCATTGGCGGCGGTGGCTCTTGGTGCTGAAATTATCGAAAAACATTTTACTCTGGATCGCAATTTACCTGGTCCGGATCATAAAGCATCGATTAATCCCGGTGAACTATCTCTGTTGGTGAAAAATATTCGACATATCGAAATGGCGCTGCAAGGGGATGGTGTAAAAAAGCCAACGACGGCCGAACAAAAAATTAAGCAACTTGTTCGAAAAAATATTGTGGCCAGACGCGAAATTAAAAAAGGTGATATTTTAAATGAACAGAATTGTACAACTAAAAGATCTTCTAATGGAGTACCGGCAAATAAATGGGATCTTGTTATGGGTAGCATTGCCGAAAAAGACTACTCGATAGACGAAACAATTAACTTTTATCAAGAAGTGCCGGAGTGAAACTACAATTTTTGGTGAAAAATGTATAAAAAGAAACTTCTTATCCATCACGATACCAGTATCATTGAGGCATTAAAGCGATTAGATGAGACAGCCGACAAGGTATTGTTTGTTGTGGATCAAAGTGATCAGTTATTAGGCGCATTGACCGATGGAGACATCAGAAGATATTTGCTCAGTGGCAGAAACCTGGAAGATAATATTGCTGAAGTTTATAATAAAAATCCAAAGTTCATTTTGGAAAAAGAATATTCACGGGACAATCTGAAAAAGATTTTTTTGAAATACAAAATATCCGTCATCCCGATTTGTGATGAAAATTACAGGCTGATCGATGTCGCTACTTGGGACAAGGTTTTTGTTGAGGAAAACAATAAAACAGCAAAAAAAAGAAAACGAATCAAGGTACCTGTTGTTATAATGGCGGGAGGGAAAGGCACTCGCCTTGATCCTTTTACCAAAATACTGCCCAAGCCGCTAATCCCCATAGGTGATAAACCAATCATTGAATTGATTATGGATAGATTCCATGAATATGGCATGACGGATTTTTATGTAACGCTGAACCACAAATCAAAAATGATTAAAGCGTACTTCGAAGAGTTTAAAATCAAATATAAGATTACATATATCGATGAAGATAAGCCTTTAGGAACGGCGGGAGGTCTGAAATATTTACCGTCCAAAGTTTCCGGTGCTATTTTTGTATCCAATTCAGATATTCTCATTCACGAGGACTACGGGGAAATTTTAAAATTTCATAAAGATAATAAAAATGAAATTACCATTGTGGCTTCGGCAAAAAATTATAATATACCTTATGGTGTCTGTGAAATTGAAAACGGAGGAATACTCCGGCGAATCAAAGAAAAACCAAGTTTAAGCTTCCTGGTTAATACCGGGATGTATGTTGTTAATTCCAGCGCGTTAAACATGATTCCGGAAAACGAATTTTATCATATCACACAACTTATTGACGATATCAAGGCTGCCGGGAAACGAGTTGGTGTTTTTCCTATAAGTGAGAATGCCTGGATTGATATCGGAGAGTGGGAAAAGTATAAAGAAGCATTGGAAGGATTAAAAGCCTGAGTATGCTAACCAAGTTTTATCGACTACGTAATATGGAATGAAAAGGTATTTTAATAAAAATGAGCAATGAAATTAGCGATATCTTGGTAGTAGGTTACGGCTCGATAGGTAAAAGACACGTTAATAATTTAATAAAAATGAAATATCATCCGGTTGTACTTACGAAATATCCGGAAAAGAATAATAAAATACATTTTATTGATAACTTGAATCACTGTAATGATATTAACTATTGTGTTATCGCAACACCCACAGCTGATCACTATAAGGATTTAAAAAATATTGTTGATTGTACGGAATGTAAAAACTTTTTGCTGGAAAAACCAGTCGAATGTAGTTTGGAAAAAGCAAGAGAGATTTATAACCTGGCAAGAAATAACAAATTGAATATATATGTTGCTTACAACATGAGATTCATTAATGTATTTGCTAAGATTAAAGAAGTGATCAGTGATAAAATTGATAAAATCAGATTAGTGAAAATAGTGGCAGGGCAGTATCTTCCGGAATGGAGACCATCAAGAGATTATCGATCATCTTATAGCGCAAATCATGTAATGGGTGGTGGCGTCCAGCTCGATCTGTCACACGAAATAGATTACATGCTCTGGTTATTCGGTAGACCAAGTAAAACATTATTCACATTTAAAAATAAAATTAGCAGTTTGGAAATTGATTCTTTTGATTACTTCAAGGGATTATATGAATATCCTGGCTTTGTTGTAGATGTTGAGCTTGACTATTTCAGAAAACTCGAGCGTTCTCTAAGATTTATCGGAGAAAATAATGAATTGTTGTTTTTAGATTTTATTGATCATAAGATGGTTTTAAGAGGTGAAGAGTTTAAAGAAGAGAAGCTATTCAATAAAGACACATATATTGAAGAGCTAAAAGAATTTTTAAACATAAAGCCACAAGAAAAGCTATGTAAGTTAAGCGATGGCATTAAAGTGTTGGAGGTAATTCAATAAAATATGTACAAAGGAAAAACTATATTGGCAACGATTTGTGCACGTGGCGGTTCCAAAGGTGTACGAAATAAGAATATACGATTACTTAATGGTAAACCAGTTATAGTTTATAGCTTAGAAAATGTAAAAAACAGTAATGTTATCGATGAATACATCGTTTCCACAGAAAGTGAAGAAATTATTCAAGTAGTTAAGGATGCAGGATTTGATATTAGATTCAAAAGACCTAGTGAACTTGCAGGTGATAAAATTTCACGAATTGATGCTATTCGACATGCGGTGAAATGGTTTGAACAACATAACAATAAAGTTTTTGATGTAATAGTGGATATTGGTGTTGCGACACCTTTAAAAAACAGTGAAGATCTTGATAATAGCGTTAAATTATTAATTGATTCAAATGCAGGTAATGTGTTCAGTGTTTGTCATTCAGTGCGTAATCCTTATTACAACATGGTTGAAGTTATTGATTCTAAAGTGAGACGGGTTAAGGAACTTGGAGTTATTACTGACCGGCGTGATGCACCTGATGTTTACGACATGAATGATGCCTATAATGTATGGAAACACGATGTTCTCTTTGCCGAAAATTGCCAGTTTAATGAAAATACTAGAGTTTATGTTATGCCGAGAGAGCGAAGTATTGACTTGGATGAGGAAGAAGATTTTTTAATTGCTGAACACTATCTCAATAAGAGTAGTTTCTTTGGCAAATCAAAAACGAATCTCTTAGAAAATAAGGTAATAGTGATAGCCGGTGGTTGCGGAAGGATAGGGGAAAAGTTTATTGAAGCAGTTATCGAAAATAGAGGCACTGCTATTGTTGGAGATATAAACAAAGAAAAATTCGATAAAATAGCCAGTAAATACAATTGCGAAAATTTGTTTTTCAGTTTTCTTAATATTACTGATAAATCTTCCATTGCTTCTACCATAGCATTTGTAGTTGATAAATTCGGCAAAATAGATGGATTTGTGAATACATCTTTCCCTCAAACAAAATCGGCAGGTCAAACAATAGAAAAAATAGAAGTAGAAGATTTTAATGAAAACATTAACGTGCATCTTGGTGGATATTATCTGTGCTCTCAACAATTTGCCCTGTATTTTAAGGAACGGGGATATGGCAATATAGTTAATGTGTCATCGATACAAGGTATTGCAATGCCCAAATTTGATACGTACGAAGGCATTTCGATTAATGGCGTTCCAATGATTAGCGAAATTGATTACACCTGTGTTAAACATGCCATCATAGCTATGACAAAATATATGGCTAAATACTATAAAAATTCCAATATAAGGTTCAATTGTATAAGCCCTGGAGGCATAAAAGAGAATCAACCTGAAGAATTTTTAAAGAGATATCAAAAATATTGTCTGACAAAAGGAATGTTAGAATCAAACGATCTTAAGGGAGTCTTTCTTTTCTTGTTTTCCGATCTTTCAACATATATTAACGGCCAAAACATCATTGTTGATGATGGCTGGTCATTATAAATACCAATTATTTCCCCATCAATGTTTAATATAGTTATTATAGGTGCAGGCCAACTGGGCAGCAGACATTTGCAAAGTCTTGCAAAAATGGATATCTCCATATCAATTGAAGTCGTTGACCCAAACGGAGAGCAGTTAAAAATTGCAAAAGAAAGGTTTGGGCAGGCATCGCAAAATTTCAACGTTCAAAAAGTGCACTATTGCAACGTGCTAAACGATACCCGGCTGGATTTTGATTTATGTATAATCGCAACAACAGCTGATATCCGAGGCAGGGTAACGAAAGAACTTTTGAATACGAAAAAAGTAAAAAATATTATCTTTGAAAAAGTGTTGTTCCAATCATTAAGCGATTATGATGAAATTCAAGAATTATTGATGAAGAATAAAGTCAATGCATGGGTCAATTGCCCCCGGCGAATGTACCCTTTTTATTATGAAATCAAAAAATATTTTAAATCAGAAGAAAGAATATCCTATCATATTACCGGGGGTGATTGGGGCTTGGCAAGCAACGCCATTCACTGCATTGATAATATGGCATTTTATAACGGCATATATGATTATGATGTTGATATTTCCAATCTGGACCAAGAAATTTATAGTAGCAAGAGGAAAGGATTTATTGAGCTTGGTGGTACTTTGAAAATAACTTCTTCTAATAAAAGTGAATTGATATTGCATTCTAAAAAGTACTCCAATGCGCCGGAAGTAATTTCTATTCTTGGAGAAACATGCCATGCAATAGTCTTGGAATCTTTAGGCAAGGCATTTATTGCACGAAGTAATAATGATTGGCAATGGCAGGAAATCAATTTTAGGGTGCCGTACCAAAGCGAACTGACTCATTTAGCTGCAACAGAGATTCTTTTAAAAAGGCATTGCAGCTTAACGCCGTTTGGTGATTCTGCGAAGTTGCATAAAACTCTAATTGCGGCATTTTTGCATCATATAGAATTAATTTCTCATCAGAAAAGCAACGATTGCCCTATAACTTAGGACGGAAATAATTATGCATACATACATTTGGCTGGTTGGTGCCGGCCCCATGGCGATAGAGTACATAACCGTTCTAAACGCACTGAATGTGCCCTATAAGGTAATTGGCAGAGGAGCCGCGTCGGCTGAAGAGTGCCGATTGAAGACTGGTGCGAAGGTGCTATTGGGCGGGCTTGAAAAATACATATCCGAATGTGAAGAATTGCCCTCGGCGGCGATAGTTTCTGTGGGTGTGGAAGAATTGTCCAATGTTGCAATAACGCTTATTCGGCAGGGTATTAAAAGAATTCTGGTTGAAAAACCAGGTGGTCTTAACGAAAAAGAAATCAGTTCAGTGTTTGAAAAAGCCGAGAAGCAAAATGCTGAAGTCTATATTGCCTATAACAGGCGTTTCTATTCATCGACTCTAAAGGCTCAAGAAATAATCAATGCTGATGGCGGGGTTACTTCTTTTAATTTTGAGTTCACCGAGTGGTCGCATCAGATCGTTAATATTCAAAAGGCTCCCGGTATAAAAGAGAACTGGCTGCTGGCCAATTCTTCTCATGTGATAGATCTAGCGTTTTTTCTCGGAGGGAAGCCCAAAGAGATCAGTTGTTATAAGGCTGGTGGTTTGGATTGGCACCCGTCGGGATCAATTTTTGCCGGTGCCGGTAGCGCAGAAAATGGAGCGCTTTTTTCTTATCAGGCAAACTGGGAAGCGCCCGGCAGATGGGGAGTTGAGGTCCTGACGAAAAAGCACCGATTGATATTAAGGCCTCTGGAGAAATTGTATATTCAGAAAATAGGCAGTGTAACTATAGAAGAGATTTTACTGGAAGATGATATCGATAAAAAATTTAAGCCGGGATTGTACCTGCAGGTGCAAGCATTTATTGAAGACAGAACATCCGGTATGATAGACATACGACAGCAGTCTGTAAATCTTCATCATTATCGCATGATTGGTGGTGAATAATAGAAATCAATTAGCAAGTAGTTTAATTGCCTGCTATTTAAATTTTCATTTCATGAAAGCAAAAAATAGTAATTTCGGAAAGATTCCATCAGCAACTTCGGTGCATCCCGGTAAAACAATATCAAAATGTATAGCGTGTGATTCCTCGGCATTTGAATTGATATATCAAGTGCGGGATACAAATCAAGGTGTTCCGGGGCAATGGGGTTTGATGGTTTGTCAGGAATGTGGGTTGGGTGTTATTGAACCATTTCCTTCTCAGGAGCAGGTTGCCTCCTTTTATATTGATCAATTTTATACCGATGATGGCCAGCGCTTTCAGGGATGGGTTGAATATCTTCGAGGCATGCTGGCTTGGATACGAGGAATTGACTTGAACCGGATAGCGCCTATGAAAGGACGCCTCCTTGATTTTGGAGCCGGAGCGGGACATTTTTCCAAAGCGCAGGAAGAACGGGGATGGGATGTTTACTCTGTTGACCCATATAGCAACAAAGCTAATTCCGCAGATTTATGCAAACTGGATGGTGACCGGATTAAATTGGAATTTCCGAATCATTATTTCGATGCGATTACTCTTTGGTACGTAATTGAGCATCTGCGAAATCCGGTCGCTGCCATTGCCGAATTCAAGCGGGTTTTGAAACCTGGAGGAATCTTGGTATTGGCTCAGCAGGACTTTGCAAGTGTTCAGGCGCGTCTCTTTGGGCCGAAATGGCTTATTCTTGATCCACCACGTCATCTCTGGCAGTTCAACGAAGCTAATTTATTAAAACTTGCCGCCCGTTATAATTTTAAAAAAAGTTTAACATCTCACGCTTCAATCGAACTCGGGCCATTTACAATTTTGCAAAGTATTTTAAACAGCTTGGTCGGCAATGAAAATTACCTGTTTTGTATGTTGAAGAATGGCGGCTTGCATTCAAAGGGAAAAATGAGCAAAAAAATTCCCATGGGTCGTGCCCTGCTTAGTACGGCGCTGGGAATAATTCTGTCGCCGCTGGCTTTAATAATTTATTATCTGCTTTTATTGTTTGGTTCCGGCGATGTTTTTACTTTGTATTTAATCCGCGAACAAGCATCTCCTGATTAAAAACATAATGGATATAAATTCGACAAACGATAAAAAATCAGAGCACAAAATGAGACCGGCGGCAATTATTGTTCCGCCAGTTGTCTGCCATAATCTGGATCCTCACACCGGCATCCCTTTTATGCCTCACATGGCTGCGCATTTAGCGGGGGCGCTCTTAGAGACCGGTCGTGAAATTCAGGTTATCGATTGTTTTGGTCTGCAGCCGCATGAACGGCAGGTAATTGGCGAATTTATGCTGATGGGAGTTTCCGAGTCTTGGGTGGCAGGCCATTTATCAGCAGGGGTAAGGGTTTGTTTTATATATTGCCGGACAATTGCCGAATTTGTTGCGGTCGAGAGACTAATTGAAAAAATCAAAGAAAAAAGACCTGATGTTAAAATATGTCTTTTTGAAAATGTCCAGGCTGTTACATCCTATTCTTTGCGCTATGTGGCGGAGGAATTTATCAGCAAGGGCGCAAATTGTGTCATGATGGGAGAACCGGAAGATAGAGGTGCTGAAGTATGCCGTCGACTGGAACACAATCTGGTTCTGGAAGGCATCGATGGGATTGCCTATAAGAGAGATAAAGAAATAGTCATCAAGCCTGATGCAAAACTGCCCGTCAATCTTGATTCACTGCCTCTGCCAGCCTGGGAAAAATTTCCGCTACATGGATATTGGCGTGCCGGTTTTGCGCATGCGCCCTGCGTCAAAGGGGAAAAGTTTTTGCCTATATTGACTTCCCGCGGTTGCCCGTTTCATTGCACTTTTTGCATTGCCCCGGAAGTTAACTCCAAATGGCGGGCAAGATCAGCAGCAAATGTTGTTGACGAGATGGAGCATTTCTTTCATGCCTTGGGTGTTACGGATTTTCACATCTCCGATTTGAACCCCACAGTCAGTGAAAAGAGGACGCAGGAAATATGTCGTGAAATTATCAAACGCCAGCTAAAAATTACTTGGAAACTTGCTCAAGGCACTAAGATTGAAACCATCAAAAGTGATGAGACTCTTGAATTAATGGCAAAATCCGGTTGTAAATTTGTGTCCTTTTCACCGGAGAGTGGTTCGCAAAGACTACTGCAGATCATGAATAAGCCATTTGATCATATGCATGGTTTGCGAATGGCCAGTAAAATGAACGCTCTTGGCATTAGAATGCAGGCGGTCTTTATCGGAGGAGTGCCGGGAGAGACCCCTGAAGATAGAGATATGAGTGTGGCATATGCAAAGAAGTTGATTCAGAACGGTGTCGATGAAATATCGCTGGTGATATTTACTCCATTACCCGGGGCGAAGTTATCGTCATCGATCAACGATTTTACCCATTTTTCACAGTGCACTCCATCACCATCGTGGAGAAAGGATTATCGCACACTTAGAGCGTACAGATACAGGATGTATTTGACTCTTTTCATCTGTAAGCTCAGATATTATCCCCAAAAAAGTATTAGAGAACTTATTTCTCTGATAAATGGTAAGTTTGAAACTAAAATGGAAATGTCTTTGTTCAAACAGTTGAAATTATATTTGTTATATTATTGTCCCTGGTTATTTTCACATTTGGATTCTCACCCGTGAATGAATGTTAAACTCAAGTAATTTATAACAATTCTCAAGAGGTTTTGCATAATGTTTTCTTTACAAACATATATTTCCATTGCCCGGCCTACCCATTGGGTGAAGCATATTTTTATCATTCCTGGAATCATCGGGGCGCTTATACTTGTCAGAGATATCGATGATGGTTTTCTGAAGAGGTGTATTTTGGGTTTTTGCAGTGCATGCCTCATTGCATCAGCAAATTATGTTATAAATGAATGGCTTGATTCCATGCTCGATCTTCACCATCCGCTGAAATGTCAGCGACCTGGTGCGAAGGGATTGCTTTCGCCGGCGATCGTTATCTTGGAATACATAATACTGGCATTACTTGGTCTTGGTTTAGCATTCATGGTTAATAAGCTTTTTTTCTTTGCTTCTGTTGCCTTTGTTGTCAGTGGAATTATCTATAACGTTAAGCCTATGCGCACAAAGGACTGGCCGTACCTTGACGTAATGACGGAGGCGATTAATAATCCTATAAGGCTGTTACTTGGGTGGGCAATGGTTTCAGGGGTGACCATTCCACCGGTGAGTTTTCTTGGCACGTACTGGCTGGGTGGAGCTTTTCTGATGGCCGCAAAACGCCTGTCGGAGTATAGGTTTATCATTGATTCAAAAGGTGTCGAGGCGGCGGGCCAGTACAGAAAATCTTTTCAACACTATACAGAACTTTCGTTACTCATTTCATGTTTTGTATATGCAATAATGGCCAGTTTTTTGCTGGCGACTTTTCTCGTGAAATACAGGACAGAGTTAATTCTCATATTCCCATTCTTTACGCTGCTGTTTGCATATTATTTATTCATGGCAATGCAAAAAGCGTCAGCCGCCCAGAGACCGGAAAAATTGCATCATGATAAGATGTTAATTGTGATCTTGCTGCTCCTGACTGCCGGATTTACAATCTTATTTTTTATCGATATTCCCCTTTTAGAAAAAATAATAATGAGCCGTTTTACAGATGTAAACCTGCAATGACTTTAAGCTTTAAAAACGATGTTAACTGGAAAAAAATCAAAGGCGTAATATTTGATGTAGATGGTACCCTGTATGATCAGCGTAAATTGCGAACAATGATGTTGATAGAGCTTGGCGCATATATTTTAAAAAATAAAAACGGCATAAGAGACTTAAGAATATTGCATTATTTCCGCAAGGTGCGGGAGGAATTGGCAGAAAACGAAGCAAGCAATGTCTGTAATCAGCAATTTGAAAAGGTAGCAAAAAAATTATCACTTCATTCAGAACAAATTGCCGATGCTGTAGAAAGATGGATATACAAGAAGCCATTAAAGTATATGGAAATTAGTCGTTTTGATATGGTAGATGTTTTTTTTGACATCTTGCGGATACACGGTTTGAAAATAGGAATTTTTTCGGACTATCCAATCGATGAAAAACTCGCCGCGCTAAAATTGAAAGCCGATGCCAAATGTTATTCTCTTGAATCCGGTTTGGACAAACTTAAACCTCAGACACTTGGCTTGGAAACGGTCATTGCCAGATTGTCTCTTAGTAAATCGGAGTGTGTATTTATTGGAGATCGCGATTCCCGCGATGGCTTGTGTGCCCGGCGTTTGGGTGTGTCCTTCATTCTTCGTCGCGAACGGGATTTTTATAAGAATATAACGGTTGAATTTAAAAAGGCGCGAGCAAAATGAGTCTTAATAATAACATTGTTCCCGTAGCCGATTAAACAAAGTGTCTATATATGACTCATATTAAAGCAAAGAAATCCGAAGAAACTAAAAGTTTTTATAATGATTTGGTTGCCGGTAAAGTATCTCGCACATTATGGGGAAAAGAAAGACGGTTTTCTCCAGAGGCAATTGTCGCTAAACGATCGGTTTTAAAATACTTCACATCGGTAGTAAGCACATACATATTAAAAACAGATAATGTTATGGACCTCGGATGCGGCCCGGGAGGTTTTCTTTCCATAATCGCAACATTATGTGACAAAGTTACAGGAGCTGATATTACCCCGAACTTTCTTGAAGAATGTAATAAGCTTATCAAAAAAAGGCAATTGACAAATGCCTCAACTGTACTGATCAAATCCGGCAAAATTCCGTTTCCGGATGGCCACTTTGATAAAGTTGTCATGGTAGATACAATACATCATTTGGAAAATGCCACTGAAACAATGGAAGAAGTTTTTAGGATACTCAAAAATGACGGACTATTACTAATATTTGAACCGAACAAATTAAACCCTCTGTTATATTTAATGTGCTGCCTGGACAAAAATGAGCACGGTCTGTTACGGCTTGGTACAATAAAAAAATACAAACAATTAATCGGATCAGGTTATGAAATAGTTTCCGTAAAATATAACGGTCTATTGATCGGCCCCCAGGGACGGCTGGCATTGTGCCTGGCTGATATATGCAACTCCTCCGTCTTATCACCGGTTATTGGTTGGTTAAGTCCAAAGATATTCCTGGCCGCGAGGAAGAGATAAAATATATATTATGTGTGTGATGACTAATGATACAACGGGAAAAAAATATGTCTGCAGATTATGTCAATCAACAGATGTAAAATTGATAAAAAAAACAAATGTTAAAACTACTCTGGAAAGCAATGATTTCAAAATCACAGATGGCCGGTATGGTCTTATGCTGTCAATATTCGAATGCAGAGAATGTGGCTTTTTGCAATGTTTGGATATACCCGATACAACCGCTTACTACAGGGCACTCGAGGATACAGAATATGAACATAGCCGTAAGGAACGTATAAATCAGTCGAAGATGATCTTAAAAAAAATAACAAAAGTTATTGGAGGTGAAACCAGAGGATTACGTCTTCTTGATATAGGGGCTGGCAGTGGCATTCTGCTGGAAGTAGCATCAGACCTTGGTTTTGATGCCGAAGGAGTCGAGCCGTCTGCTTGGTTAAGAGAAGCAGGCCGTGCTCATGGCTGCAGGATCAATGCCGATGTTATTCCCCATCCCGCAATTTCGGGGCCTTATGATATTGTTACCTTGATAGATGTTGTTGAGCATGTATCAGCACCTTGTGAAATGATCAAAAATGCCGCATTATTGTTGAAACCAGGTGGGATCATTGTGGTCGTCACTCCTGATGTCAAATCAATAGCGGCACGTCTTATGGGTTGGAAATGGTGGCATTATCGCATTGCTCACGTCGGATATTTCAGCCGAAGCAATCTTGAAGCTGTATTGTCAAATTTTGGTTTCAATACAATTTCAGTGTCTAGGCCCAGCTGGTCATTTAGTGTCGCTTATATACGGGAGCGTCTTCTTCGCTATTTGCCGGAATGGTTAGTTTTAGATGAGCGGCAGTGGATGTTTAATACAAGGTTCAATCTTAATCTACGCGATTCTTTGATGATTATTGCCAAGCATTCCTGATTTCGCTCATGCAATTAAAGCCATTTGAATATGTTCCAAGAACAATGACAATAATGGAGAATGCAGCGAGTAAAACCAATCCTCTGATAGTTTTTCTGGCAGGTCTTTTGTTTTGCGTAGTGGCTGTTATATTGCCTGAGTTGTTGCCTGCAATCAAGAGTCAGGAAGGTTTTGTCTGGGCCCCCATAAACTCACAAAATTATCGTCTGGGAGATTTATATTATTATGGTGCCTGGCTCAAAGAGGTGCTGGAAACCGGTATTCCAGCTTATAGTCCAAGTGCCGGAGAACTTACCGGCCAACCACTTATTGAAACATGGAGGTTTCTTGGGTTAACATTAGCCGCGCTTCCGGGGCTTGTAATATCAGACATCAGAGTGTTGATTGTTTTCGATTATGGATTCTCTGCGGCGTTATTTTTTTGTATAGCTTTTTTATTTGCCTACACACTTACGCGAAATTCCTGGATTGGGCTAGTTGCAGGGATTGCGGTTTTGTTCATGACGGATCGCTTATGGGTTCCCATGGTACCATACGTTGAACGCGTAATTGATTCCTGGCGAATAGCAGCATCCGCTTTCAAGAGAATAATTGATTACATTATATACACTCGTAATTTTATAGAATACGATATTTATGGCAGCACATTCAGATTTATCAATATCTCGATGTCCGGTCCGATACTTCTTTTATATTATTACATAATAACTCTTGTCTATAAATACAGAGATATTAAATCATATTCTGCTTTATTCATTATGTCTCCTCTGATGGCCTTTACCTACCCCAGCCATACGATTATAGCCTATGGACTTTTAGTAACTTTTTCCCTGGTTTCCCTATTCAGACGCAGCTGGAAGAAATCTTTGGCCTTTGTTTCCGTGGGGACGGTAACAATTATCTTCCTGGAAATAATTCAGTATCGAAAAATGATATCGGAACTCTTCAATAAAAGCGAATTATGGAACAATATTTTTGCTTCTGAAAAGTTTGTCCTGCTGCACAATGAAATTGGTTTTATATTGGCCACAATATTATTAAATAAATATCTGCTAACCTTTTTAATAATGGTCTATTTGACCCGTAAAAGACCCTTATTAAGAGATATTGTTGTTGCCACCGGCATGATCGCCATTCCGTTATCCAGTATATATATTTTTAATATGCCCCAGCTGTGGGGACGCATCCTCGGCAGAGGAATAGATCATATCTGGTTCATGCTTTTCATCGTTGTGGTCGGGAATGCGATTTATCAGACTATATCCATTACCGTAACAACAGAGACAGCTAAAAAAGTAATGCCGGGAATTTATCAACGGGTGCTCGGTTTATCTGTTTTTGCAATCGTTTTGATTATGGTTACACTCATTGCTTTCGGTTCTTTTAATCTTGCCAGGCATACAGCATCGAATGGAAGCCGCATTATCCCGGAAGCAACTATGGATGCATATCGCTGGATTAATTCTAATCTTCCCCAAAATGCGGAAGTGGCAACACTAGATTGGTTGGACATAACTCTTCTACCTGTCTTTACTAATGTCAATCTTACGGTTGGGCACAGCATAATAGATGGCCGTAACCCAACCGATGAAATGAAGCGTTTTATGGTTACTTGGAAATTTCTTGGTAACAACAGACTTCAATTCGAAGAACTCATAGAATCGGGACCTGCCTCTATGTCTAAGCTGTTTCAAGCTATGTCATATATAAATCCACCTTGTTTGCCGGATAAACAGTTTGAAGCATCACAATTTATGCTTGGTATCCTTTATTGGCCCCATGTAAAAGAAATTGGTGGCATTAAGATTGCTGAGGAAGGAAAAGAGTGGACGATAACACCTGAATTCAGGAGTTTCGTTATGAGTTTGTATGACAGCACAACAGTAGCCGATTTTATTGGAAAATATAAGGTGCAGTACATTACCATGACTAAAGAACAGGTGGAATTGCTGGGTGTACCCAAGGGAATGCGGCTTTTATACAAGACTAAAACACGTTCCATATTTGCCTTGACGACGTAATAAATATTGAAAACATTGTTAATACAATCCTCAATGCAATTAATTAAACACACTCCATGAAGTTCAGGATGTATAAAACTTTTAAAAAACTGCTGTATCTTTTTGATACCCGCACACGTTTTCAATTCTTATTCCTGTTTGGATTGATGCTTGTTACCGCAGTGCTGGAAACGGTAGGCATAGGATTGATTATGCCCTTTATTGCGGTTATGACAGACCCAAAAATCATCGAAGCTAATATCTGGCTCAGTAAAGCAAAACATATCATTGGAGTAAAGAATCAATTTGATTTTCTAATATTCATGAGCGTAGGCCTGATAGTGTTTTATACTCTAAAAAACATTAGTCTCGGTGTTTCAAATTATTTGCAGTTACGTTTTGTTTTTTCAAAGCGCTCTATGCTTGGGAAAAGACTGTTAAGGTCATACATGTTGAAATCATATACCTTCCATCTGGAGCGTAATACAGCCGAACTAACAAGAAACATAATCAGTGAAACTGTTCGAGTGTTTAATTTTGTACAGAGTTTGCTGAAGACATGTTCGGAACTATTTGTCTGCTGTATAGTCGTAGTAATGCTATTATGGATAGACCCAATTGCAGTCATTTGCAGTGTCGGTATATTAGGAATAATAAGCGGCATATTTTATAAATCGGTAAGTGCCTACGTAGCGACGCTGGGCCAAAAAGTACAATCATCTATAAAGTACGTACATCAATCGGTTTTGGAAGGAATTGGTGCCATCAAAGAAGTGAAGCTGTTTAGCCGTGAAGAATATTTCCCCGATCGTTATTATTTCAATATGATGGAAAATGCCCGGGCTAATTGGCGGTATTCAACAATAAACACGATGCCTCGACTTTTTTTGGAAGTTGTTGCCATTGGAAGTGTGAGTCTGATCATTGTGGCTTTACAAATACAGGGGAAAGACATGAAGATGCTTTTGCCGACACTGGGATTATTTGCAATGGCTGCGATCAGATTGATGCCTTCATTATCTCAGATTGTGGCCAATTTGCACGCTATCCGTTTTGATAGTTCTGCCGTTGATGTTATTTATGAAGACATGGTTAACATAAATATGACCATTCCTTTTGAACTGAATCGGAAATCAGTGCAGCAGTTGTCTTTTTCTCGAAACTTAAGGATGAATAATTTAGGGTATGTTTACCCGAACTCAACTATCAAAGTATTACAGGGAATATCACTTGAAATTATTAAGGGTCAGGCAATTGCATTTGCCGGGCCTTCCGGTGCCGGCAAGACAACATTGGCCAATTTGATTTTAGGACTGCTCACGCCTTCGGAAGGAACTATCCGGCTTGATGATCAGAATATTTTTGAAAATCTTCCATCCTGGCAGCGAAAGATAGGCTATGTGCCGCAATCCATATATCTGCTGGATGCGAGCATTAAAAGTAATATTGCATTTGGCATGGAAGATTACGAAATTGACGATAATAAGGTTCAGAAAGCAGTTGAGATTGCTCAATTAGATACATTTGTCAATGAGTTACCGGATGGGCTGAAAACGGTTATCGGGGAAAATGGAATAAGGTTGTCCGGCGGGCAACGTCAGCGGATCGGCATAGCAAGGGCTTTATATCACGAACCTGAGATACTGATCTTGGATGAAGCAACTTCCTCATTGGATGGTGAAACTGAACGTGAGGTGAGCCGGGCGATCGAAATATTGTCCGGACGAAAAACACTTGTAATTATTGCGCATAGGCTGAGCACGATAAAAAATTGCAACAAGATATATTATATGGAAAAGGGCGTGATTGTCGATTCCGGAACTTTTGATGAGCTCGTGTCGAAGAATGCAGAATTTAAACGGATGGCGGAATCCAGTAAAATAGAAACATAATAAAATATTGTGCTGTTGCCGCAATATTAAAAGGAAAGGTCTTCTAGATTACGTTATATTTTGTTGAACTATTAACTCTCCGATCCTGGTTTTTTTCTATAATGCCATTTATGATCAGGAACAAAAACGGATCGAGAAATAAAAAATCGATTTGTTATTATTGGGACGGTTCAAATACAGCAGGTATAGTAGCCCGTGCTACGGTTCGGCTGATGGGAGTATCGGTTGAAAAGCTGCACTATAAAGTTCAGGATGTGCATGACGCAGAGGGCATATCAGCCTTTCTAAAAGTCTGGTATATGGATAGCATAAAAATGCAAGCCGAGATATTGGCTGATCCGGTTTTTGAAAGTTTCGTTAAGGATATTCCCTGTGAAAGTAGACTTCGACTGTACCTTGGAAAATTGCTTATCACGTATGATATGTCCAATACGGGAACATACGATCACCTTCTTAACGCAATACTGTTAATTCGGGTTTCCGTATGGAAGGTATTAGCCAGTGGTTTTTCTCCTCATGACGTTGTTCTTTATATTTGCAAGCGGAGATGGTTTTCGGTTATTCAGCGTGAAGCTTCGCGATATAATATTGAACTAATTGCCTTGCCGGCAAGATTGAAAATAAACTTTAAAAGAATCGTCCGCCAAATCATCCCGATGAGATTTATCAATGTCCTCTATTTCGCTATTAAGAACAGATTGCGAAACAGAGAGGAAACACATCCTTGTCTGTCTTCAAAAGCAGAACCAAGCATTGCTACGGAATACTCCGGGCATTTAAATCTTGAAAACCCCGAGTGTTACTCAGACCTTTTTTTCTGGCAGCAATCCGATCTCCAGGGGAAAGATATATTGCTGATGTTTAATTCATCCGATCCGCTTGATCAGAAAAAATATGGTGAACTTCTTCTTCATGATATTAAATCTATAGCCCTTTCTCCCCGCGCGACGCGATTATCATTTTCTTCAATTTATAATCCGCGGGTCGGGACTATCAAGAGCAGGTATAAAGCACGCGGTAACGGATCAGAAATAAAATGGTTGAACGAAAAGCAGGCGGATTACCACTGGTGGCGTTCATACTGGGCCGAGCTTTTTGCACGCTTCAACGTCAAGGTGTATACCAGCTGGTATAAATATGATTCGCAGCATTTGGTAATAGCCGACGCAATGCAAAGTCTGGGAGGCGTCACAACGATTTATCAACGCTCTTATGAATCAATGCCCAATCCCAGCACAACTGTGAGTGTTGATATTGAGTTTGGTTTTTCCGGCGCGACAGCAGCGCTGGAAAGGCAAAACGGATCAAATATTTTATATCATGTAACAACAGGATATTTCGGAGATCATCGTTTTCCTTTACTTCGTGCTAAGGCGCAAACGGTCCGGAATATTTTATTAAAGAATGGTGCTGATCATATCCTGGCGTATTTTGATGAAAACACTATAGATGACTCCCGATGGTATCTCGGGCATGAATTTGCCGGAAGCAATTATAATTTTTTATTGCAGAAAGTCATTCAAAACGATCGCTTTGGGCTTGTTCTTAAACCAAAAAATCCCGGCACGTTATTGCACAGGTTGGGACCGGTTGCAGAATTATTGAAAGCAGCTATAGCTACCGGCCGCTGTTATATGTTTGCCGAAGGTGTTATCCAGGGTAGCTATCCACCAGCTGCTGCCGCTCTAGCCGCTGATGTTGCTGTTCATGATGGTATCAGCTCTGCAACCGCCGGAATGGAGTCGGCACTCTGCGGAATTCCGACTTTATTGATGGATCAGGATGGTTGGTCGGTGAGCGATTTATACTCTCTTGGTAAAGGTAAGGTCATGTTTAACGACTGGGAGAGTCTATGGGGAACTTATGATAGCCATAGGAAGTCCGGCGGAGGTATACCAGGTTTCGGCGACTGGTCGCCAATGCTTAATGAAATTGATCCATTTCGGGATGGCCGGGCGGCGGAACGAATCGGCACTTATTTAAAGTGGCTGCTCGATGGATTCAAAGACGGGCTTGGCCGCGGCACCGTTATGGCCGATGCTGCAGAGCGTTACTGTCGGCAATGGGGCTATGATAAGATTGTTTCAATACCATAAAAAGATTAATATAAAATGAGCATTAAAAATAAAATGTTAATTACCGGAGTCAGTGGCTTGTTGGGTAACAACCTGGCCTTTTATTTTAGAGACAAGTTCAATATCTTAGGATTATATTTGTCACATCCTGTTACCATCAATGGTATTCAAACACAAAAAGCTGATATTTTGTCGGGGGATTCATTGAAAAGTATTGTGCGGAAATTTAATCCCGATATTATTATCCATTGCGCTTCCCTTACAGATGTCGATTTCTGTGAAATGAACCGCGAAATTACGGACATGGTCAATGTCAAGGGAACTAAAATCGTTGTCGAGAGTATAACAAAAAGAAATACTAAACTGGTATATATATCATCTGAGTCTGTTTATGACGGGGGCAAGGGTGATTTCCGGGAATCTGATCCGGTGGATCCGCAGAACTACTATGGATTGAGCAAGTATAAAGGGGAGTTGGAAGTTTTAAAAAAAAGCGGAGCGCTGATCATCCGAACAAATATTTTCGGCTGGAATATTCAGGAAAAGTTCAGTATTGCGGAACGGATTATAAATGAATTATCCAATAAAAGACCAGTAAAAGGATTCCGCGACGCCTTTTTTTCATCCATTTATACTTTTGATCTGGCTGAAATCCTGGATAAGGCAATCGACCGTGATCTGGGCGGAATATATAATTGTGCAAGCCGGACATCTCTTTCGAAATACGAATTTGCTCTTCATGTTGCTGATTGTTTTCACCTGGAAAAAGAGTTGATCCGGCCAATTTCAATTGATGATTTTGATTTCAAGGCGAAAAGAGGAAAAGATCTGACGTTAAACGTAAGTAAGTTACAGAATGTCTTAAATTATCAGTTCCCATCAATAATCGAATCTATTCAGGATTTTCACAAAGATTCTCAAAGCGGTATCCAACAAAAAATCAAGCGTGCGTGAACTTTCCTGAATTGCTTATAAATCATACTTTCATTTAACGATGGTTTTACTTAGCAACAGGAAGAAATAAAGAGAGGTTAAGGTAATGTCATTAAAACGTATAGCGTTCCGGAGCGGAGTAAAGGCAGTGCAAGCAGCCACCGGCCTTTTGGGGAAATCCCGGCAGGCTCTTGTGCTTTCGGAACTCGTGGAGCAGTTGACGCCGATTGTATCTGAAAGCACTTCTTATGGCGATATCAAGTTCTATTGTCCGGCACGGATTCCTCACTGGCGCGCGGAGACTCTTTTAAGTAAAGAACCGGAAACAATCGAATGGATTAATGGGTTTTCACCCGATACCGTATTTTGGGATATCGGTGCCAATGTGGGTTGTTATTCTTTATATGCAGCGAAACGGCAAAATATCCGAGTTCTGTCTTTTGAGCCGTCGGCTGCCAACTACCACATTTTGTCGAAGAATATTGAAATAAATGAGATGGATTCCACTGTTTCCGGTTATTGCATGGCGTTCAGTGATACATCGGAAGTAGGCTATTTAAACATGTCGAATACGATTCCGGGCGGGGCACTATCGTGTTTTGGACAGTCTCAGGATATTTATACCGTTTGTGGAAAAAACTATGACGTATCTTTCAATCAGGGAATGATTGCATTTACAATAGACGACTTTATTGAGAAATTTGCGCCTCCATTTCCCAATTATCTCAAAATTGATGTAGATAGTATCGAGGATAAGATTATTGCCGGTGCCGCCAGAACCATCAGGAATGATCAATTAAAATCGGTGTTAATCGAGTTGGATACAAAAGAAAAAGATTATCGCCACAGGGTTGTTTCCGCTTTGGAAAACGCCGGTTTGAAACTGCTTGCGGACCGGCATGCTCGGACTTATGACTACGGAGAATTTTCTTCACTGTACAATCATATATTCGTGCGGGAATAATGTTGCCGATACTGCATGTGTTCAAGGTGATAATCAGGATTAATTACTACTGATATGAGGACTATTATTGTCACTCATAGCCTCTTTCGGTTGAAAAGATTCTTTAAAACCGGCAGTAATAATAAGGGGCATTATATCTGCTTTTCCTGTCTTTCGCCTTCCTGGGTATCTTTGCTGACAAAATATGGCCTGCAATCTATTCCGATCAAATTTCTATCAAGAGACCGTCAGGAAGCTATCCTGCGGAATTATATCGAAGCTGTCGGCAGGTTGGGGGAGTGGAATGGTCACCTTCCTCACTGGTGGGTGACGGATATTGCTTCCAAAAATGCATACCGCAGCCCTTTGCTACAACCGCTTTATCAATTGGTCCAATACCTTGATGCAATCCAGACAGTCAAAGATTCAAGCAGCACGCTTATTGTTATTAAGCCTTCCTGGCCTACCGTAATGGCGATCCAAGATGCTGCAATTCATAACAAGTGGGACTTGATAATCCTTTCACGGCCATGGTCCAGGTTTTTTGCCAAATGGTCGGGAAAAGCAAAAGCCGGGACGGAAATGATCAGATCAGCCGCAGGCACCCTACTGGAGATTGCGGGAACAAAAAAGCATTACAGCAATAAGTTCGATGCAGCCTCAAAAAAAGAGCCGGTTTATCTGATTAAAAGTTTTGTATATCCTGATTCTTTTAAGGATGACGGAAGCTATCAGGATCCGTTTTTCGGCAAGCTTGCCGATTACCTTACAGCGCAATTGGAAGGAAAAGTAAAAGTGATAACCATTGCGCTGGGATTTACTCTGAAGAGGTATTGTTATGAAAAGATGAAAACTCTGCAGAGGTCCGCGGTGATTCCCTTGGAAAGCATGCTGCGCTATACGGACGTGATCAAACACTTCTTCGGGTTATTCCGGATGCTGATGGCCAAACCTTTCCAGGTTAGAGAAAAAGTTGAATTTCTCGGTAATGACATTGCCGGTCTTTTGCGCGAACTCTTAGCCTCAGGAGGATGGCGCATATCATTTGATCAGTACATATATTGTTCCGCGGGAGAAAGGCTGGCCAAAAAATACTGTTTGGTCACCTGTGCCTTGACCCATGAGAACAATCCATGGGAACGGGCTTTTATTACAGGGATACGTAAGATTAATCCGGGCATCCGAATAATTGGTTACCAGCACTCGGTTATTCCTCAGGCAGCGGCAAACATGTTCCAGAGTAAAAGGGAAATGAGAAAAATTCCTGCTCCCGATGTTATCTTGACAACGGGGTCAGTACCGGCTGATATTCTCCGGAAATACGGGGAATTTCCCGGTGAACGGATTAAGGTTGCCTGCGGACTTCGCTACAATTACCTTGATGAGATACAACCGCAGGCGCGACATATACCTGGCGATAGCGAAACCACCAGGATTCTTGTTGCTCTTTGCGGAGTTATAGAGACATTGCCATTATTGAGGTACGTGATAGATCAAGCACGTTCTTACCAAAAAGTGGAATTCGTAATTCGCGCCCATCCGGTTTTGCCATTTAAGCAACTATATCCTTTACTAAATGTCGGAGATGCTTTACCGGCAAATATCAGAATATCGAATGATACCACTGTCATGGAAGATCTATTGGAATGTGACGCTGTTTTGTATTGGGGAAGCAGCGTGGCTCTCGAAGGCATTCGGTTGGGAAAACCGGTAATTCATTTCAGCCGAGGTGACATTCTTAGTCATGATCCGCTATTTGACTTGGTAGACTTTAAGTGGGTGGTTAATTCTCAAAAGGATATTATGGATGTGTTGCATCAAATTAACATCCTTCCGGATAAAGAATATGAGACATTGCGGGATCGGGCACGGCGCTACGTAATTGCCTATCACAACCCTGTGAATGATGTTTCTCTGTTCCCGTTTCAAGTGATGGAAAATTAAATTTTAGAAAGGTATAGCACACATACAGATGACAGGGAAAAATATCGAATATAGAACAAACCAAATTTCGGAATATTTCAGTATGAACAGGATAACGTGGGATCAGTTTTATCCGTCTGAAAAATGGGTATTGGAGCGAGTTGCCGGCCCTGATGGTCAAATGGGAAGTGTTCTCGACGTCGGGTGTGCAGCAGGCGGGCTTGGTTTGGCTTTAGGTGAGCGTTTTTCTTTAACGGAATATGTTGGAGTGGACATCAATGCTCAGGCTATCCAATATGCTGATACGAAGAGACACCAATATTCCTGTCCATGCCGTTTTCTCAGCGGCGATATTTTGAGAATCGATTCATTGTCCACCGGTAAATTCGATAATGTTTTTTCTTTGAGTTGTGCGGATTGGAATATAGAGACTGCGGATATTATCGATAAATGCTGGAAATACGTCCGTGTTGGCGGGCATTTTATTTTAACGCTGCGGTTGACTCCGCAACAGTCTTTGCTCGATTTTTCGGAGAGCTTTCAATATATTTATTTCGGAAAAGAGATGCCGGAAAATGAGAAGGGTGTTGAAAAAGCGCCTTATATTGTTCTGAATGTCCAACAGGCACTGACAATCTTGGCTAATCTTCAACCAAAACCTGACCGTATTATGGCCTATGGTTATTGGGGACCGCCGTCGCCCACAGCCAGGACTAAATATGATAAGCTAGTATTTACTGCCTTGGCCGTGAGAAAAGGGAGTGATGACGGGAAAGGCATAACCGGAGAGTTCCATTTACCGGTTGATTTGTTTCTGCAGAGATGACGAATATCAAAATTAGTATTTTGAGCATCTGATTTAAGAAAAAAGAAGGAGAATATGGAAAAGCATAATTATGTGGCGCCGGCAGCGAGAGAGCCGGTTGCCGATTCCAGTCTTTTCAGGCCGGATTGGACCAGTGGTGTCCCCAGAGACCCCGGTTTGTTGTGGCTCGATAAAAATGAAAATACTGATCCCGAATTGTCTAAACTAACAAAGCGTCTCCTGTCGGAAATTGATCCGGTTGCTATTTATTCTTACCCGGAATGCACATCTCTCTACTCTAAACTGGCGGGGCATCTTGGAGTAAAACCTGATCATCTTCTGCTTTCTGCAGGCTCCGACGGGGCAATCCGCTCCGTATTCGAAGCTTTTATTAATCCGGGAGATGTGGTTGTGCATACACTGCCGACCTTTGCTATGTATGCAGTTTATTCTCGGATGTATGGTGCCAAGGTTGTTCCTTTAATTTATCGACCTTCCGATAAAGGGCCGACTTTGCTGGTCGAAGATGTTGTCAATACGATTAAAGAAGCCCGGCCTAAGTTGGTTTGTCTGCCCAATCCGGATAGTCCCACGGGTACCGTTTTTCCGCCATCCGATATGCGTCGGATAATGGAGACGGCGGGGAAAGCCGGTGCGCTTATATTGGTTGATGAGGCATACTATCCATTTTATGAACATACGGTAGTGCCTTGGGTGGATGAATACAATCATCTGGTTGTGGTACGAACATTTGCCAAAGCCTGGGGCATATCCGGTTTAAGAATCGGCTACGCGGTGTCCTGTCCGGTAGTTGCCCGTTTACTGCATAAGGTACGTCCCATGTATGAAGTAAACACGGTTGCCGTCGTTTTGGCTGAACGTCTGCTTGATTTCCGCGACGAAGTACTTGCTTCCGTACAAAGGATTAATGCCGGGCGAGATGCATTTCTTGAAGAGATGCGGTCTCTGCAATTACGAACCTTAAAGACACACGGCAATTTTCTTCATGTTGCTTTTGGCCGATACGCATCAGCGGTGCATGCGGAATTAAAAAAAGTCGTGCTCTACCGCCTTGATTTTAGTGATCTCTGTCTGAAGGGTTTCAGCCGTTTTTCCGCCACGACAGTGGAGCGATTTCAGCCGGTTGCCGGGCATATCCGCCAGGCAGTTGTTTCAATGCAGCGAAATTCTTGATCAAGTGTTATTTGCCGATATTAAGGATGGGAAAATGATAAATTTAAAACAGCAACTGAAAGCGAATAATTTTACGATTGGTTCCTGGATTACCATAGGGCATCCAACGGTAGCGGAAATTATGTCTCAGAATGGATTTGACTGGCTGACCGTGGATATGGAACATAGTGCAATCTCAATCGACCAGGCTCAGGAATTGATCAGGGTCATTGATCTGTGTGGAGTTGTTCCACTCGTCAGGACGGAAGAAAACAACCCCGTCTGTATCAAACGCGTTATGGATGCCGGGGCGCATGGTGTTATCGTGCCGATGGTCAATAGTCGCGCCGAAGCAGAGGCTGCCGTCCGTGCCGTAAAGTACCCGCCTCTGGGAGCAAGGGGTGTTGGTTTGGCGCGGGCGCAGAAATACGGGTTCGGTTTTGCAGCTTATAAACAATGGGTGGAAAACGAGAGTGTGGTAATCGTCCAGATTGAGCATATAAAGGCAATTGAAAACCTGGAGGCAATATTGTGCACTTCCGGGGTGGATGGCACCTTTGTGGGTCCTTATGACCTCTCCGGTTCGCTGGGTTGCCCTGGTGAGTTTGACAGGCCGGAAGTGCGCCAGGCATTACAGCATTATGAAGATACCTGCCGGAAGATGCAAAAACCGATGGGATTTCATGTTGTGCAGCCGGATCCGGAAATGACTGCAAATTACAGGGAAAAGGGTTATTCTTTTGTTGCGGTTGGAGTAGATTTTTTGTATCTCGGGACAAAATGCAGAGAGACACTGGGTAGTCTAAAGTAACATTCATAATTAAAAAAGGAGACGATAAATGAATATTATTGGCATAATTCCGGCGCGAATGGCATCGACGAGATTTCCCAACAAGCCCATGGCAAAAATCATGGGCATTCCGATGATCGGTCATGTGTATTATCGAAGCGCAATGTGTAAGCTGTTAAACGACGTGTGGGTGGCCACCTGTGACCGGGAAATTTTTGATTATGTAAAGTCTTCCGGTGGAAAGGCCGTAATGACTGCCGATACTCATGAACGGGCATCAGACAGAGCGGCGGAGGCGATGACAAAAATCGAACAGGAGACGGGGAAAAAGGTAGATATTGTTGTGATGATCCAGGGTGATGAGCCAATGCTTTTTCCGGAAATGATAGACCTTGCAGTGGGGCCGATGATAGATGACAAGGGCATTTACATAGTTAATCTTATGGGTAAGATAAAAACCCGCGAGGAACAGGATGATCCCAACACTGTAAAAGTTGTTTGCGATTTACAGAGCTTTGCTCTTTACTATTCCAGGGAGCCCATTCCATCATGGAAAAAGGGAGCCAAGAGCGTTCCCATGATGAAGCAGATACCGATCATTCCTTTTCAACGGGACTTTCTGCTTAAATTCAATCAGCTCACTCCGACGCCCCTGGAAATTGTCGAATCAGTGGATATGATGCGTGTTGTGGAGCACGGGTATAAGATCAAGATGATTCCGGCCGAATTTGAAACTTACAGTGTTGATACGCCGGCGGATTTGCAAAGAGTGGAAGAAATAATGAAAAATGATCGGCTCATTGCAAAATATCAAAGATAGACGATAAGAAAAACAGTTGCTTTTTTATGGATAGGTATCTGTATCTGGAGAAGACATGGATTTAAGTGTTAAAAACAAGGCTAAGGTTGTCCGAGATACTTTGACGTATTTTGATGATTTTCCCGTATTTTCCATTGTAGAATTAAACATTACTGCGGCCTGTACGCGGTCATGTGTCTTTTGTCCGGCATCCGACAAAGATTTTTACAAAAAAAATCACATCAAAGGTAAGTTGAAGCCTTCCTTATACAAAAAACTGCTTAATGATTTAAAATCTATCGGCTATCACGGTCGAATAATCTTTTCCGGCTTCAGCGAGCCTTTGTTACACAAAAACCTGCAAGAACTCGTCGGAGAAACAAAGGCTGTGCTGCCCGCATCCTCTCTGGAAATTATAACAAACGGCGATCTTCTGGATTTTCCCATGCTGGATAAGCTTTTTCAAGCCGGGCTGAAGTTTATCTGCGTCAGTCTTTATGACGGTGAACATCAGTTTGAACATTTTAATAAAATGAAAACGAAAGCAGGGCTGTCCGATTCGCAGATGCTGCTGCGGAGAAGATATTATCAGGACGGCGATTACGGGTTAATAATTTCCAACAGAGGCGGGTTAGTGGATTCCAATCAATACAGGGATAAAAATGAATCATCAATTGAGACATTGCCGCTGCAGCGGATTTGTTATTATCCCTTCTATATGATTAAAATGGATTTAAATGGAGATATGCTAATTTGCTCTCATGACTGGCAGAAAAGATTTGTCGTCGGAAACATTTTAAAGGAAAGTGTCTGGGATATCTGGAAGAAGAAAAATTTGAATTCCTTGAAATTGTCCCTGGCGCATGCTGACAGAAATATAGTTCCCTGCAATACTTGTGATGTCAAAGGTGATGTCATGGGTAAAGATAGTTTTATTGCCTGGTGCAAGGCTACGGGCATCAATCCGGATAGCCTCAGCCGGACTTGCTCAGCGGAAGGAAAATAAATCCATGTCTGATCATAAATTAAAAGTGGGCATTGCCGGATATGGTGTCGTTGGCAAACGACGACGGGAGTCCATTGATCAGCATCCGGCACTGAAAACCACCGCAGTATGTGACATGATTTTCCCCGAAGATGGAGTTTTTCCGGATGGAGTTCGTTATTACACCAATTATAAACGTCTGCTGCAAGAGAAACTGGATGTTCTGTTTGTCTGTATGACCAATGATATTGCCCCGGAAGTAACGATCGCCGGTTTGGAAAAAGGACTACATGTTTTTTGTGAGAAGCCGCCGGGTCGAGACTTAAGCGATATTGCCAGAGTGATAGCCTGCGAAAAAAAACATCCGCAGCTGAAGCTGAAATACGGATTTAATCACCGTTATCATGATTCAGTGCGCGAGGCGCTGAGAATTATAAAAAGCGGAGAACTTGGCTCATTAATCAACTTAAGAGGTGTCTACGGGAAATCCAAGATCATCAGTTTTAATTCCGACTGGCGGACCAAAAGAGAACTGGCCGGCGGAGGTATTTTGCTGGATCAGGGTATTCATATGGTGGACCTCATGCGCCTGATCGGCGGTGAGTTTATTGATGTGCACAGTTTTGTGTCTAATGATCACTGGCATCACGATGTGGAAGATAATGCTTATGCCCTGATGCGGACGGCAGATGGTGTCGTGGCCATGTTGCATTCTTCAGCGACACAGTGGCGTCATCGATTTCAACTCGATATCACTCTAAGTCGCGGGATGATTATTTTATCCGGTATCTTGTCCGGATCAAAAAGCTACGGCGCTGAGACCATCCTGGTTGCCTATGCCGATGAAAACGATGGTGGTGATCCGCGGGAAGTGACCATGCGTTATAATCAGGATAACTCATGGCGGGATGAAATCTGTGATTTTGCCGATGCGCTTCTGAACGACAAGCCTATTATCGATGGATCATCGCTGGAAGCGCTGGAGACAATGCGTCTGGTTTATAGGATTTATTGTGCTGATCCGGGATGGCGGAATAAATATAAGCTTGAGGACAAAGTACCAGGCAATTTGAAACCGTAAATTTTTTATTGTTTCGTAATAAATAATCTTTCATAAATAAAAAAAGGTTGTGCCATGAATAATGTTGAAAAATTGTGTAATGATTCCGGAAGTGCAGCGGAGTTTGCAAAAGGGTATATTAATTATTTGAAAAAAGTATTGGATTCCATAGTTTCGGAATCAATCAACAAACTTGTGAAAGAATTTGAAGAAGCCCGGGCAAACGGCAGTACAATCTTTATTGCCGGGAATGGCGGCTCCGCCACAACGGCAACAAGCATGGGCAACGACATCGGTTTTGATGTTATCAAAAAAAGCGGCACGGACAAACCGTTCCGGGTATTGGCACTAACGGACAACACCTCCGTCATTACTGCGATTGCCAATGATGTGGGATATGAAAATATATTTCTGAATCAACTGAAAATTCACTATCGTTCGGGCGACAAGTTGTTGGCCATTTCCGCAAGCGGTAATTCTCCGAACGTAGTAATTGCCGCCAAATGGGTTAAGGAACAAGGCGGGAGAGTCATGAGTTTTGTCGGTTTTACAGGGGGTGAGTTGAAAGAGCTTTCCGATGTTGTACTTCATGTGAAATCGGAAGCAGGAGAGTATGGCCCTGTAGAGGATGCTCATCTTGTCCTTAACCACATTCTTGCTCACTGGTTTCAGTTTAAATTAAGGTAACGCCGAATATTTGGATAAATTTATGATTTCCAAGATTCTCATCGGACCATCATCTTTTGCCGACTCCGATAAAACCCCTAGAGATAAATTAGTAGAGGCGGGCTACGAAGTTATCGATAATCCTTACAGACGAAAACTGACCAGAAAGGAATTACTGGATCTCCTGGATAACAAAGTTGTGGGACTTATTGCCGGGCTCGAAACCATAGACCGGGAAGTTTTGGAAAAATCAAAACTTCAGGTAGTTTCCCGGGTGGGTGCTGGTATTTCTAATGTGGATCTCGCTGCCGCCTGCGCTATGGGTGTAAAAGTCTTCAACACGCCCGATGCTCCGACGAGCGCCGTGGCAGAGCTTACCATTGGTGCGCTGTTGAGTTTGCTCAGGATGATTCCGCAGATGGACCAGGCGCTGCATGATGGGAAATGGCAGAAGAAGATAGGTCTTCAACTTCAGGGCAAAACTGTGGCCATTATCGGATTCGGAAGGATTGGACGGAAAGTGGCGGCATTGCTTTTCCCTTTCGGTGTAAAAATTCTGGTTGTTGATCCTTATATAAATGAAAGCGACTGTGTCGGATGCCGGAAGGTAACACTTGAGGCGGCACTGCTCGAAGCCGATGTTGTCACAATCCACAGCAGTGGTCACGATCGCCTTATCGGGGACGAGGAATTTACGTACATGAAGAAAGGCGTTTACCTGCTGAACGTTGCTCGCGGAGGCGTCGTTTCCGAAAAAGCGCTGATAGAAGCCCTGGAAAACAAAACCGTGGCCGGCGCATGGCTCGACACTTTCGAGGAAGAGCCCTACAATGGAATATTGTGTCACTATCCGAATGTCATTTTGACGCCGCATGTCGGATCATATACGGCCGAATGCCGTCTGCAGATGGAAACGGAAGCGGTAGATAGTCTGCTGAATTATTTAAAGACGCGTGGAGATAAAAAACATGAAGATTGATTTTCAGGGCCGAACAGTTCTGGTGACAGGCGCGACACGAGGCATGGGAAAACAGTTTGCCGATGATTTTGCCAAACTCGGTGCCGATCTGATCCTTACCGGAACAGATAAAAATAAAATAGATACACTGAATCGGGAGGCAAAGTCGAATAAACAATCTCTGCATAAGTACTATGCTGTAGATTTCACCGATGCGGAAAGCACGAAGAAATTTATTGATGCAATCGGCGCTTATCCAAAGATAGATGTTTGTATAAATAATGCAGGGATTAACCGGATCAATTTTATTGATGAAACTCTGCTTACAGATTGGAAAGATATTCTCAGTGCGAATCTGGAAGCACCGTTTCTGATTACCCGTGCGGTAAGTTCTCTGATGAAGAAAAACAGATATGGACGCATAGTCAATATTGCTTCCATTTTCGGAGTCATCAGCAAGGCCAAACGTTCCGTATACTCTACAACGAAGTTTGGGCTGCGGGGGTTGACTACTACCTCGGCCATTGAACTTGCGCCTTATAATGTTTTGGTTAATTCAGTCTCGCCCGGTTTTGTGCTGACCGAACTTACGAAAAGTATCCTGACTGAAGAAGAAATGAAAAGTCTTTCCTCCCAGGTTCCCATCGGGCGGTTTGCCGAACCTGATGAGATTTCCCGGGTGGTGCTCTTCCTGGCAAGCTCCCTGAATACTTACCTTACCGGACAGAATATCGTTGTTGATGGTGGGTTTGTTGATGTCTGATTCTTTGCTCGTCAAGTCTCTTTTTCGAAATTACCAGGTGAATTTTATCGGAGATTTTTCACAACAGCTCAAGCTGCTTGTTGAACAAAAGTCTTTTTTCATAATCGATGCTGCTATCTGGGAACTATATAAAGAAAAGCTCAAAGACATTGTTCCTGAAAAATTCCGTCTGATTATTGAAGCCGGCGAAAACAACAAGTCACTCGACAAATGCCGGGAAATCATTGAAATCTTAGTCGCAAGAAAAGTACGCCGTAACGAAAAGCTTGTGGCCATAGGCGGAGGCGTTATCCAGGATATAACCGCTTTCAGTGCCTCTATTATTTACCGGGGCATCGATTGGGTGTTTTTTCCAACGACGCTTTTGGCGCAGGCAGACAGTTGTATCGGGAGCAAGACATCAATAAACCTTGGCGACAAAAAAAATCTTGTCGGCAATTTCTATCCCCCTTCTGCCGTATTCATTGATCTGTATTTTCTGGGATCTCTTAGCACCGAAGACATCAAATCCGGCCTTGGCGAGATTATGCATTACTATATATATGCCGCAAGTCCTCTTTTTGCTGAATTGATCAGAGATTATGCAATGATAATCAAAAACCGGAAAATGCTCGAGAAGCATATTCGAGAAAGCCTGCAGATCAAGAAATCCGTGATTGAAAATGATGAATTTGACCGGGGAGAGCGCAATAAATTTAATTATGGTCACACTTTCGGTCACGCCCTTGAATCCGTCACGGATTACGCAATTAAACACGGACAGGCTGTTACAATAGGGATGGACATGGCAAACTTTGTGTCTTTGAAAACGGGATTTATGTGTCCGGAGATTTTCCGTGACCTCCATATAAAATTATCGATGAACTTTCCGGAGTTTGACTGGAATAAAATTGATTTTGATCGATATTTTTCCTTACTTGCCAAGGATAAAAAGAATGTCGGAAACAATGTCGGCTGTATTCTTGCCAGGGAGCCGGGTATACTCATTAAGCATCAGCTTCCTTTGGATAATCAGTTCAAGGAAATGATCCACGCCTATTTCTCCGGAGAATTATAAGAAAATAGAATGGGTAAAGAGTAATTATTAATGAAGGTATTTGAACAGTATCATTCAATCCGTTGGTCTGCTTCCGGGGATACCGTTTTGTTTTCAACGGGCAAATTTTCATGACCACTCCTACAATATCTGTTGTTATGGCGGTGTACAATGGCGAGAAGTACCTCACGCCTACCATGGAAACTGTTTTGTCGCAGACGTTTAAAGATTTTGAGTTTATTATTGTTAATGACGGAAGTAAAGATAAGACTCTAAGTATTATCAAGGAATATCGTGATGACAGGATTGTTTTGATTAACAATATCCGGAACGTTGGACAGACTGCTTCGCTGAACATCGGTCTCCAAAATGCCCGTGGCATGTATGTTGCGAGGACTGATGCAGGTGACATTTCCGCTCCGGAGCGTTTCTGCAAGCAGTCTCGCTATCTTGAAAATCACTCCCATGTCGATATACTGGGAACTGCAGCACTTCAATACGATATTGCCGGTAATCCGTGCGGCAGAGTATTCATGCCCAACAGGCCGTCGACGATTTTGCAAAGGATGTTTTTTGCCTGTCCGGTAGTTCATGTCAGTGTGATGATGCGGCGAGACAGAATTATGGAACTGGGTGGATACGATGAATCCTACAGAATTCTTGCCGACTATGGTCTCTGGGCGCGGGCATTGCAACATGGTTTCAGATTCTGGAATCTGCAGGATGTTCTGACCGGCTATCTTGTGGATCCGGACAGCTTTGGCTCGGCACACGGCAGAGGGCGCTCGATTCAGGAGGCATCAAAGATTATTTGCGATCTTACCCTTGCCCTGACCGGCGATAATCTGTCTTTTGAGCAAGCGGAAGATCTTTACCGTTTCTTTGTTTTTGGGCCGCAGGAACTGGACCGGGAAGGATTATCGAAGAATGAAAAGCTATTTAAAGGGCTTTTATTAAAAATTCATACTGCTCAAAGAGATATAGATTACCTTTTATTGAAGAGTTACTTAGGAATGCTTTTTAGAATATACTCCTATGCCTCCCCGCCGAAGCACGATTTAAAAAGTGTGCTGCAGAGACTATTGAGCAAATGGCGGGGAGTATTGTCATTCCATTTGCTGGAAGATTTAAACAGATACATTCTGAATTGCAGGTACATAAACTTTTCTACCATAAGACTAAATATTCCTAACTTTGTTTGTGAGAGTGCCGATAAACACTAAAATGAATCGATGCATTGCTATCACGGGAGCAACGGGGTTTGTCGGGCGGCATCTTTACCGGGCGTTGTCGAATCGGCCGAATGTAGATATCCGCCTCCTTTTTCATTACAAAACCGTTGCAAATCCAATTAAAAAAGAAAATATAACTGTCTTGAAAGGTGATTTGCTGAAACCGGAAACTCTGCTCGGTTTTCTCCAACCAGGCTGTACGGTTGTGAATTTGGCCTATCTCAGTGAGGCTTCTGCGGATGATAATCTGGCCGCAGCGGCCAATTTGGCAGATGCCTGCCTGAAGGCGGGCATCCGACGTTTGATTCACTGCAGTACTGCAGTGGTGGTTGGGCGAACTTCCAGTAATGTGATTACTGAAAAAACGATATGTGAACCGGACTGTAACTATGAAATCACCAAACTCAGTATAGAGAATATCATAACAGAAAAGGCACGTGGTCATTTTGATCTTGCAATTATCCGGCCGACCGCAGTTTTCGGCCCCGGAGGGAGAAATCTGCTTAAGTTGGCAGATGAGCTCTCGTCTGGAAACCGGGTATTGAACTATCTTAAATCCTGTCTGTTCGATCGTCGCAGAATGAATCTTGTTTCCGTCGACCACGTGGTTGCGGCCCTGATCTTTCTGTTTTATGCCGAACAAAAGATGGCAGGCGATATCTATATAGTTTCTGACGATGATCATCCGCTGAACAATTACCGCGATGTGGAACAATATCTGGTTCGGGCTTTGAAATGCCGCGATTTTCCGCTTCCGAGAATTCCTCTGCCGCCGTATGTATTAAGCGTGATGCTCAAACTTGCCGGCCGATCGAACAGCAACCCGTTACGCCGATATGATGACGAAAAACTCCGGGCAGCCGGTTTCCGGAATACAGCCACATTTGAGGCTGGTCTGGATTTATTTGCGGAATGGTATAAAAAACAATGTGAAGATCCGACAATTGTTTCATCACAGCAACTTATGAATTCATGAAAATATTAAATGTTAATATGACACTGGATCCTGTAACCGGAGGAGGTACGGCAGAGAGAACTCTTCAGATCAGTCGTGCACTCCAACGTAACGGCCAGCAATGTACAATTTTGACAATCGATACGGGATTGTCGCAGGCTTATCTGCAACAATGCAAGAAATGGGGTTTGAACGTCATTGCTTTACCTTCCATCTGGCGACGCTTCTATTTACAGCAGCAGCCGTCGCAGAATCTGATAAGAAGGCTCATTGCAGATTCAGATGTGGTTAACCTGATGGGCCATTGGACATTGATCAATGCATTAGTTTATCGACTCTCAACAAAACTTGCCAAGCCTTATACGGTATGTCCCGCCGGGGCGCTGCCGATTTTTGGCCGATCCAGGTATTTAAAAAAGTTTTATAATTATTTCATAGGCAGGAAAATAGTTCTTAATGCCGACGGATGTATAGCCGTTTCATCTAATGAATTGGAGCATTTCAAATCATACGGTGTTTCGCAAGATAAAATATCTGTGATCCCTAACGGGATTGATCCTGCCGATTATCCCGCAAGCGATGGGAAAAAATTCCGTACCCGTTACGGTATTGGGGATTCTCCGATGATCCTTTTCCTGGGGCGTCTGAATATAATTAAAGGACCGGATTTACTATTGGAAGCATTCCTGCGGTGTTCTAATAATGACTGTATGAAAGCATACCATCTTGTATTTGTGGGGCCGGACGGCGGAATGCAAAACGAATTAAAACGAAAAATCGAATTGTCTGATGTGAAAGATAGAATTCACTTCACCGGTCATATCGGCGGTTCTGAGAAAGCTGACGCTTACAGGGCGGCAAACTTACTTGTAATTCCATCGAGGCAAGAAGCTATGTCTATCGTGGTTCTCGAAGCTGGCATTACCGGAACACCGGTTCTGATGACTGATCAATGCGGATTTGATGATGTCGCCGCGATCGCAGGAGGATTGGTGGTTACGGCTTCCGTTGAAGGATTGCAAAAGGGGTTACTTTCCATGACAAGGGAACCCGAAAGATTGAGGGTTATGGGTACAAATATTGAAGCCTATACTCGAAAATATTTTCTCTGGGATCATGCTGCTCATAGATATGTTGAATTATTTCAACGCATTATGTGCTGATGGCCGCGGAAGTAGTAGTGCGAAATCCGGCTGCTGGTTTATTCATGGAACAAAAAATTCGCTCGCGTCGTTTTTATAAAAAAACATCAATAAATTTATTTTAAGAAGAATTTGCATTTATACAAAGGCTTATTAGATGCTTTCGGGATCAAGTAAATTTAATTACCTCTTTCCTGCTGCCTTTATGGCGAATACCTATGCCATGACAATTTTGCTGGTGGTGCTGGGGCTGGCAGGCAAGGTTGACATGGCTGCGGAGATTGGTATTGTTCAGGGTGCCACACTCGCCCTTTTCTATGCTTTTTCTGCCAATGCCCGGAGTCTGATTCTTAATCCCGCTTCCAGGATAGATGCTCAATCGATAATGGCCGCACGCCTGATGTTGATTGTTCCGCTGGCGGGAGTTGCTTACTTGCTCAGTATTGTACCTGCGGAAGTAGATCATTTCGTAGCAATAGCATTAATCCTTCGCCGGTGTGTGGAATGGCTGGGCGAGGTGCACTTAAGTGAAATGGAGCATTTGAGGAACAGAAGATTAACATGGAATTATTTGATGCTGCAAGGGATCCTGCTGGCGACAGTTCTGGTATGGATTCTAGGCGATTTACCTTATCCTTTACTTGGTCTGTTGATTTGGGCGCTGGTGCCATTGGTAATCAGCGCTAAGTATATCTGGAGAAGTTTTAATGCGATTTTAGATAAATTGATTTCTGTATCTTCCAGAATATTGCCTAATCTGGGTTCCACGGTCATCATTGGCATTACGGTATACATATTTCGGCTTCTGATTTTGTTGATTGTCGGTAAGGCGGCAGCGGGTGATCTGTTTACTGCTTTTGCCATCGGCGGCTTGACCGGCGGCGTATTTGCCAATGCTCTGGGGCCCAGTATTGTGCTTCATGAGCAACGTAGCGGAAAACATAAATTCCCTTTCCTGGTTCGCCTGGCGTTGTATCTGTCTTTCATATTAGGCATTGTCATTTTTGCGATCGCTGTTTTGGAGCTGCCGGTGTTGGATTGGACTAAAAAATCATTTTTTTTCTGGATGGCCACCGGTTTGTCCATGATTGGCGGGGTCATTATGGTCTATGCCCAGCGGATACGCTTACGCTTATTGCAGCATGATGAGGAAAATGACGTGTTCGGTCCGGATGTAATGATGAATACTCTACTTATCGCCGCCGTGCCGTTTACTTTTTATCTGCTGGGCGTGAAAGCCATGAGCGGGCTTTACTTGCTAAGTTCAGTGCTTGCTTATTTTATTTATTTGAGCGCAAAAAGAGGCACGGCGCATTGGCGGGTACATGAAACGGATAAACCAATTAGAATTATTCTGGCGGTCATGCTGCTGTTTCCCTTATTTTTCCAAGTGAGCAGCGGATTATTTAGGAATCCAACGATAAATTACAATTCTGGCGGCGTTCTGGCTGACCTGCCCATACCTTTATCGGTTTTGGCCTGTTATGCGGGCATTATGCTTTTGGGTGGATACAGGAAAGCATTCATATCTTTTATCGCTATTTTTTTTACTTGCATTCTCATGATTATGGCGACGATATTTTCCACTCAGTCTGATTTCGTTCAGCAGCAGGGGAAAATAATATTGTTGATTCAGTACATCCTGCCGATGTTTGCCTTGGCGTTGGGGCAGATATATTCCAGTTCGGAAACCAGCGGCGGTGATTCTTATTATGAAAAGACTTTCCTCTTGATATTAGCTGTTATTATACCCTGGCATTTAGTTGCTACTTTTTATCAAGGTTTCTTGTATCTTGTTCCTTCTTTGGGATTGTTCAGTATATACCAGGATCTCCAATATGTTCATGTAATCATGACTGGAGCATATCTGCTTGCTCTGTATGCTTTATGGAAGTTTCCCGGTCAGAGGATTTTACTGCTTTTACTTTTACCTCTGATGGCTGTTTATGTTGCCGCATCAATGTCATTGACTGCTACAGGCATGCTGCTTGCCGGATTGATTATTTTTGCTGCCTGGCGGTGGCAGGCTAAAAAAGAAAAGCTGCCGGCAATAATTTGCCTTGGAGCACTACTGATTTCTTCAGTATATATATTATATTTAATGAATCACTCTGCCGCAGCAGAAGCAAAGTTTGGAGTATTGGAGGCATCGGGAAAAAGCGTCGAGCGGACTGCCGGTTATTTTGTAAAATCTGAGAGCAACACGACGGGAGACGGAATTGTTATTCCGGCTAATGTTCACGATCGTCTGAACCACTGGCGGCATTATCTTGAAAAAATTGCTGCTGAACCTAAAACATTGATTATCGGCAGCAAAAATGTTGCTGATCGTGTGAAGTATCCAAGTGCGCACAACTATTATCTCGATTTTGCATATAATTTTGGTTTGGTTGCCCTAATACCCATTTTGACTGTTTTAATATACACATGCTCCCTGATCTATCGATATCGCAAAAGAATATATGTTTCGCCGGCTATGGTAGGGTTGTGTCTGGTTACACTATTTTTGCTGCTGATAGATAATTCTCTAAAGGTTGGTCTTCGTCAACCTTATCCGGGAATATTTACTTTCTTCTTGTGGGGGCTTTTGCTGAGCCGCTTGCTTGATTGGAATAATGAAGGAAGGCCTCTGAAATGTTAATTTGGAAAGATGTTGAATAATATTATTAAAGCAGCCTTACTGATTTTTGGGGTAATAGTTTCCGCCCTGGCGATACTTGCTTTTACCAGGTATTCCGGACATGGTTATGTTTATGTGTTGTTCACCATTATTTCTAATTTATTGCTTTATTTCGGCTTTAGAAAAAATGCCATTTTTTTTGATACTTTTATAGGAATCTTTTTTTGGCTGGGGTTTTGGCTAAAACTCTCCATCCGGGTTGCTTTTTCCAATGGGTTATTTAACGAAGCGGTTGGTAATTTTGATGGTTCGGGAGCCGCTTTTGATAGAGCACTGCTGGTGTCATCTTGTGGATTATGCGGTCTTCTAATGGCGAGCTTTATTCGGGAAAAACTCTCCTGCAATTATCCTCCGAAAATAGAGGGAATTACGCAAAAAGGATTATTCGGTTTTTACCAAAATCATCGTAAAACTGTTTGGGGATGGTTTGTAGCTTTAGTTATCCTAGTTGCCGTCTCAAATGCTTATCTTGGTATTTATCAAAGAGGCTGCATTACCCGGACAATACTGCCCTTTGGTTTGAATGGGATTTATAAATGGTTGCTGCTTTTCGGGTTGGCGTCTTTTTCCGCATTGATTATGAGATTTGAGTTTGCAATCAACAAGAAAACTTCTTTGTTTGTAATGTTTTTAAGCTTACTGGAAAGTTTTATTTCCAATGTGTCTTTGTTAAGCCGGGGAATGATCCTAAACGCAAGCGCCTTGCTATACGGAGTGTTAACCAGTCTGAGATTACACTCAATAAAATCGAATATGCGATTTTTTGTGTCAACAATCTTGATTTTTGTAATATTATTTACGAGCTCGGTTTTAGCGGTTAATTATATGCGTGCCTCGTTTAGTCAGTCAGCAGGGCAAAATATAAGAGCCGTACAAAGCAGCACTAATGAACTCTTTATTGACCGCTGGGTTGGTATGGAAGGTGTTATGGCAATTTCCAGTTACCCGAAGCTGGGCTGGGATTTGTGGAAAACTGCCTGGAGCGAAACCTATAATGAGAATGAAACCAGTTTTTATGATAATAATCTGATCACGTCTCCGTATGCAGATCTTGATAAAACTAAATCGCATCATATTTCCCTGCCGGGAATCATTGCGTTCTTTTTTTATCCCGGGTCGTATTTGTTTTTATTTGCCGGCATGTTTGTATTGGGAATAGTGGCGGCAGTAATAGAAGCCTTTGTATTCAGGTTTGGTGGGAAAAATGTAATTTTATGTGCGCTAATTGCGCAAGTTGTGGCTTATAGATATTCGTGTTTCGGCTATGTTCCCAAACAGTCATATTTACTTTTTGGAACAATTTTTCTCAATATGATAATTATTTATTTGGCGGATAAAGGATTGTTAAGATTTTACAGGAAAGATATTTCCAGTTTATCTTGATAATTTTACAAAATCATTATTAACGAAATTATTGAGGTCTGAAAATGTTTAAGAACAAAATTTTATTAATCACCGGTGGCACCGGTTCATTCGGTAATGCAGTATTAAAACGTTTTCTCCATACGGACGTAAAAGAGATCCGTGTCTTCAGTCGTGATGAAAAGAAACAGGAAGACATGCGTATTGAACTCAATAACCCGAAAGTAAAATTTTATATCGGCGATGTCCGCCATTACGACAGTTTGAATTTTGCCATGGATGGCGTAAATTTTATTTTTCACGCCGCGGCCCTGAAACAGGTTCCTTCCTGTGAATTTTATCCGATGGAGGCGGTAAGAACAAATATTCTTGGTGCGGAGAACGTTTTGAATGCGGCGCTTGCCAATAATATTGAAAAAGTAATTGTGCTGAGCACGGATAAAGCGGTTTATCCGATCAATGCCATGGGGATCTCCAAGGCCATGATGGAAAAACTGATGGTAGCGAAAACCAGAACATTAGGGAATGGCGATAAAACAGTGTTTTGCGGTACCCGTTACGGTAATGTCATGGCATCCCGGGGATCGATCATTCCGCTCTTCATCAAACAAATCAAGGAAGGAAAGCCGCTCACGGTAACGGATCCGCAAATGACCCGATTTCTGATGTCGCTGGATGATGCGGTGGATTTGGTAATCTATGCTTTTCAGCATGCCCGGCAGGGTGATATATTTGTTCAAAAAGCTCCCGCCTGTACGATTTCCGATTTGGCTACGGCGGTAAAGGAGATATTTAAAAGTGATAACGCGATAAAGATTATCGGAACGCGCCATGGAGAAAAGCTCTACGAGACGCTACTGACCCGCGAAGAGCTGACCAAGGCCGAGGAAATGGAAAACTATTACCGGATAGTTCCGGATGACCGCGATCTGAATTACAACAAATATTTTACCGAAGGTACCGAGCAGATATCCTTGCTGGAAGATTATAATTCGCATAATACTCAAAGGCTGACAATCAATGAGGTGAAAGAAAAGTTGCTGAAACTGGATTATATTCAGCAAGAGCTCTCTTCCTGGAGAGTAAAGTGAAAAAAGCAGAACGCATATTGATTACCGGCGGTGGAGGAACTCTGGGGCATAAGCTCTGGCAGCTGCTCCCGGAAAAATTTCCCGATACCTATGTTTCTATAAGAAAATCGAAAACCTACTATAATAAATGCGGATTGTTTAACGGACCAAATGTTATTGAAAATCTTGATTTGCGTGATGTGGGAAAACTTGCTTCCGTTTTGCAGGAAATTCATCCGTCAGTAATTATCAATTGTGCCGGTGTGACGCTGCGCAGCTGTGAGGCTGGGGATAGACTATCCAATATTGCCGTGAACTCCTTACTGCCACATGTGCTTGCCGGGTGGTGTGCTGAAAATAATGCCCGCCTTATTCATTTCAGCACGGTCTGTGTGTTTGACGGCAGTTTGGGGAATTATGCTGAAGAGAATCCTCCGGATGCGCGGGATCTTTACGGAATGACGAAGGCGCTTGGTGACGTCCAAATGCCTTGTGCTCTGACATTGAGATCTTCTTTTATCGGCCGGGAAATTTTTAACGGTACGGAACTTCTCGAATGGTTTCTGGCCCAAAAGGGCAAACGCGTGAGTGGTTTTGCCAAAGCGTTATTCACCGGTCTTACCACAAACCGTCTGGCCGGGCTGGTGGCTGAATTGATAGAAAAGTTTCCGAATTTGAACGGACTTTACCATGTTTCCAGCGAAACAGTTTCCAAATACGATCTGCTTAATCTGATGAAAGAAGCTTATAAAATTGATGTTGCAATAGATCGTGACGATAAATTCGAATGCCGGCGTAATCTGAACGGCGATAAATTTGTCCGGGCCACTGGTTTTAATTGTCCGTCCTGGCACCGGATGATGAAGGATATGGCTGCCGATCCGACACCATACGAAGAATGGCGGTCTTAAGAATTTATAAACCGCAAAGATAATTGACATAAGGAGAATGGATATGTCTTTAAAAGTTATGACGATAGTGGGCACTCGTCCCGAGATAATCAAGCTCAGCCGGGTAATGTACGAACTGGAAAAGCATCTTCGGCACGTGCTGGTGCATACCGGGCAGAATTATGACTACGAACTGAACGAGATATTTTTTAAAGATCTGGAAATACGCAAACCCGATTATTTCCTGAGTGCTGTCGGAAACACACTGGCCGAAACCATCGGCAATATTATTGCAAAATCTGATGAAGTTATGGAAAAAGAAAAACCGGACGCTGTTTTACTCTACGGTGATACCAACAGTTGCCTGTCCGTTATATCCGCCAAGCGACGCAAGATACCCATTTTCCATATGGAAGCCGGAAACCGTTCTTTTGATTTGCGTGTGCCGGAAGAAATTAACCGAAAGATTGTTGATCATACGAGCGATATCAATATGACCAACACCGAGCATGCGAGGCGTTATCTTCTGGCGGAGGGTCTCAAACCGGAGACAGTTATTAAAAGCGGTTCTCCCATGAAGGAGGTGCTCGAATATTACAAGCCGCAGATTGAGAAATCCACCGTATTGAAAAAACTCAAATTGAAGAAGGGAGAGTATTTTGTTGTCAGTGCGCATCGTGAAGAGAATGTGGACAGCAAAGAAAATTTTACCGACCTTCTGGCATCCCTTAATGCCATTGCCGCCAAATACAACCGTCCCATAATTTTTTCCACGCACCCGCGCACTCGCAAGCGGCTGGAGAATGTGGAGTCGGGAAATTTTGATCGGCGGATTAAGTTTATGAAGCCCCTGGGATTATTTGATTATGTCAAACTGCAGATGGAAGCTTTTTGTGTAATTTCCGACAGCGGTACCATTACCGAAGAATCTTCGATACTTAATTTTCCGGCCGTGACGATCCGGCAGGCGCATGAACGTCCCGAAGGAATGGACGAAGGCACCCTGATTATGTGCGGCCTGCAGGCGGAAACGGTTTTGGATTCCATAGAAATCGTTACCAGTCAATATTCGCGGAAAAACCGCGAGTTTTGTCTTGTGCCTGATTACGATGTGAATAATGTTTCCAAAAAAGTTCTGCGGATAATCATGAGCTATACGGATTACATAAACCGCACCGTGTGGAGAAAAACGGTTTAATGAGACCCAAATTTCAGAAATTGAATCCGACGTATGAGGTTATGTCACAATTGTTTTTTTGTCATACCGGCGCAGAGACTGTGTCGCAATGGTTAAATGTACATGTTTGTCATTCTGAATTCCGCCGAAGGCGGGATGAAGAATCTAATAAAAACAAAACAATGGAACAAAGAGATTCTTCGGCTAAAGCCTCAGAATGACATTGCGACACAGTCTCTGCGCCGGTATGACAAATGTTTTGGATTTATAGGATTCTGCAAAGCATTCAAGCGCAAATCGCCCGATTATGAAAATATTCATTATTGTTGTTTATTATCTTCCCAGTACGGTATCCTGTGCCAAGCTTATTCAGGATCTTGCCCTGGAATTTTACCGCCGGAATCATGAAGTGACGGTGGTTACAACCGATGAGAACATTCCGGTTGATTTGCAGGTTGAAAGCAAAGAAGGCATCCGGATTGCCCGGATCAGGACAGGCAGAATCAAAACTGCTTCCCGGCCGGTCCGCCTGTGGAATGAAAGCCGTCTTTCAGCGACAATCTGGAGCAAGGGGGCCGAATTTTTCCGGAACAATTCCTGTGATCTTGTCATTTACTATTCGCCGACCATATTTTTCGGACCGCTTGTGAAACGGTTGAAGAATCTGTATAAATGCCCCTCTTACCTGATTTTGCGGGATATCTTTCCCCAGTGGGCTCTCGATGCCGGGGTGCTGAAAGAAGGATTATTGTATAACTACTTCAAGAGGCGGGAATCCGTAAATTACGATGCCGCTGATTTCATCGGTGTAGAGTCGCCGGGAAACCTCACCTACTTTTCTCAAAACGGTTATGACAAAAAATATTCGCTGGAAGTTCTCTACAACTGGGCGGAGATAAGCAAAGTGAAAAGATCACCCTCCAATTTTCGCCGGAATCTTGGTTTGGAAAATAAGGTAGTTTTCTTTTACGGAGGAAATATCGGCCTTGCCCAGGATATGGATAATATTCTTCGCCTCGCCGGGAAAATGAAGAAAAATAAAAAGGCCTTTTTCCTGATTGTCGGTGAAGGCAGTGAAGTCGGTCGTTTGAACACTTTAATCAAAAAGGATGGGCTGATGAACATCCTTATTCACGAACCAGTAAGTCAGGAACAATATCAATCAATGCTGGATGAATTTGATATTGGTCTTGTTTCGCTGGACCGTCATCTGAAAACGTATAATTTTCCGGGAAAGATGCTGGGCTATATGGAACATGGTATGCCGGTTTTAGCCGGCATCAATGAGGGGAATAATCTGATTCAAGTTGTGCATGAAAATAAAATCGGCCTTATTTCGGTAAACGGCGATGACGAAACTCTGGCTGCCAATGCCGAAAAGCTGCTCGCGGATAAAGAATTGCGCCTGCTTTTAGGTCGCAACGGCCGTAACTTTCTCATTAATAATTTTTCCGTTACCGGAGCTGCCGGACAGATATTATCTCATTTTTCCAAGGAGGCGGAAAATGGGTAATTCGCAGCTTGTTCTGATAACCGGAGCAACAGGTGCCGTAGGCCCGCTTGTAGTGGAGGCATTTCATGCCGCTGGTTATTCTGTCCGTACATTATCTATCGATGCTCCGCCTCGCGATATCTGGCCGGAAGGTATAGAAGCAAGGAGTGGTGACATAACCGATGCTTCTGTTGTACGGGATGCCATGCAGGGAATAGATGCAGTGGTCCATCTGGCGGCTCTGCTGCATATTTTCAATCCGCCGCCGGAACTGCGGGAAAAATATGAACGCATCAATGTCGGCGGAACCGAAACCGTAGCAGCCGCAGCGACCAAAGCCGGTGTTAAACGCATTGTTCTTTTCAGTACAATTGCCGTCTACGGGAAATCCCACGGTCGAATTTTCACTGAAGAAACACCGCCCGATCCCGATACCTTTTATGCTGAAACCAAGCTTGCTGCGGAAAAAATTGTGCTTGCGGCGAAAAATGCCGACGGCAAAAATATCGGCTCCGTACTGCGTCTCGGTGCAGTTTATGGTTCCCGCATCAAGGGTAACTATGAAAAGCTCACCCGTGCACTGGCGCGGGGTCGTTTTATCCCTATCGGCCGCGGGCAAAACAGGCGAACTCTCATTTACGATAAAGATGTTGCCCGGGCGGCCCTGATTGCCGCTTTTCATCCGGTTGCGGCCGGGCGGATATTTAATGTGACCGACGGGAAATTTCATACTTTGAAAGAAATTATCGGATCGATTTGTTCGGCTCTTGGCCGTAAAGAACCTCACCTATCGCTGCCGCTGGGGTTTTCATACGGCGTAGCTGATTTAATCGAAAAAACCGGAAGATTTACCGGGCTTAAACTTCCTGCAGTAAAAACAATGATCGATAAATACACGGAAGATATTGCCGTGGACGGGAGCGTCATCAGACGTGATCTGGGCTTTGTTGCCGGCTATAATCTGCAGGCAGGCTGGCTGGATGCAGTTTCCGTAATGAAAAAAACAGGAGTGTTATAGCACTTGGAGATAGCGAATAATTTAATTGCCTTCAACAATGCAGTACAAACCTTTATTTTGCAGCACAGAGATTATCTGCTTTTTGCCATGAGCTTTTGTCTGGGCGGCGGTGGCGCCTGGTTTATCAGCCGGACTCCGATGCGGATAATGTTGATGGATCATCCGGAAAGCCGCAGTTCGCATAACGTAGCCATTCCCAGGGGAGGCGGTTTTGGTATATTGTTGGTAGTTATTCTGGCCGGGCTGGCCTTGAAAATACCGACGTATTTTCTTTTTCCCGCTATTTTTGTATCATTTATCAGTTTTTATAATGATTTTTTCCAAATGTCGGTGCGAGCGCGGTTGATTATACAAACTCTTGCGGCGATTATTATGCTTTTTCCCTCCCTGCCTTACATGATTCCGCAGAATTCGGCAATGCCTGTTCTTTTCACAATTCTTATTTTTATTGCCGTTATTTTGTTTGCCGTCGGGACGGCAAATTTTTATAATTTTATGGATGGAATCAACGGCATTGCCGGTATTTCAGGATTTATAGCATTTTCTTTAATCGGCATTTTCGCACCGGCCCAGTCTACACTATTTAAAAATATGCCGCTGTTTTCAATTTGTATTGCCCTGGCCTGCCTTGGTTTTCTTCCTTATAATATGCCGAAAGCCAGGGTATTTTTAGGCGATGTAGGAAGTATTCTTCTGGGATTTGTTTTTGCCGGTCTTGTCATTAAATTATCCCATGATTTTCTTGACTTTATCTGTCTGGCGGCGTTTCTTTTTCCCTTTTACGCCGATGAGTTGACGACAATGTGGGTGCGCTTCCGGGACGGTGAAAAATTGAGTGTTCCGCACCGCAGGCATTTATATCAGCTGCTGGCCAACGAATACGGCCTCGCGCACTGGAAAGTATCGCTTCTTTACGGCATTGTACAGGTATTTGCAGCTTTGTCGGTTATCTATATGCGCCCGCGGGGAATTATGTTTGTGCTGCCGTTGCTGGTGTTTTATTTTATTCTGTTTTCGTGTATAAGCTTTTACCTGCGACGGATGCTGGCGGCTCGGCAATGAATTATGGTTTTTCCGCAATAGTAAAAAGGATGAATGAACTGAGCATATGTATCATCAACTGAAAAATCCGCGATTTTATATGGTTCTTTTAAGTGATGCCGTAATATTGGCGTTGGCCTATGTTGCCGCTTATCTGATCCGTTTTGAATTTTCTCTTACTCCCGCTTATCTTCGGCAGATGCAGGATGTACTCATTTGGCTTGTTCCCCTGAAGCTTGCGGTCTTTCTGTCTTTTGGTATGTATCGCGGCATGTGGAGATACACCAGCGTCCGGGATTATTGGCTTATAGCACGGGCTACCCTCGTATCTTCTTTGCTCATAGTGGTTATCATTATTTTTATCAATCAGTTTCAGGGATATTCCCGGGCTGTTTTCATTATTGACGGAGTCCTGACTTTTCTGTTTATCGGTGGGTTGCGCATAGCGATAAGATCATACTTTGCTCTTTATGGAAATCCGCGCAGCACTTCCAAATTGTCTCCGAAAGAACATTTTAAAAAAGTATTGATTATCGGAGCGGGAGCAGCAGGGGAAAAAATACTGCGGGAGATTATTGAAAACTATCACTTGCGCTATAAGGTTGTCGGTTTCATCGATGATGATCCGGGAAAAGCCGGACGTTCCATTCATGATGTTTCCGTAATCGGCAATATTGAAAATTTGGCAAAAATTGCCGACGATAATAACATCCAGGAAATACTTATCGCTATTCCCTCTGCGACCGGTGATCGGATTCGCCGGGTGATAGAGGCATGTCAAAGCACCGGCGTTTCCTATAAAATTGTTCCGGGGATTGGTGATCTCATTGACGGCAAAGTAAGTGTTAAAGCCCTGCGGGATATCAGCTACGAAGACCTTTTAGGAAGGCCGCCGGTACAATTGGATGTAAGCGGCATCCGTAATTATCTCGATGGGAAAACAGTACTCATTACCGGATGCGGCGGATCAATCGGTTCGGAGCTTTGCCGTCAGGTAATCAAATATCAACCGAAACGGCTTGTTCTGCTCGATGCCGGTGAAACAAATCTTTTCAACATTCAGATGGAACTGCAAAATGAAAAATATTGCCGCTATTGTGAAGCGGTCTTAGGGCATGTACAAAACAAACAGCTGATGGATGATGTGTTTAAAAAATACAAACCGGAGGTGGTTTTTCATGCCGCTGCCTATAAGCACGTTCCGATGATCGAGAAAAATCCGTGGGAAGCGGTATTTAATAATATTCTGGGCAGCCGGATGGCTATGGAGATGTCGGTCAAACATCACGTGGAGCGATTTGTGCTGGTATCGACGGATAAAGCAGTCCGTCCGACCAACGTAATGGGAACGAGCAAAAGAGTAACCGAGCTCGTCATGCAATCCCTGCAGGGCAACGGCACCAAATTCATGGCTGTGCGGTTCGGTAATGTTGTCGGTTCTTCCGGTTCTGTAATTCCGCTTTTCCGCAGGCAGATCGAACAGGGAGGCCCTGTTACAGTTACTCATCCGGAGGTGAACCGTTATTTCATGACTATTCCGGAAGCGTCACAGATGATTTTACAGGCCGGTGCAATGGGCGAGGGGGGAGAGATATTTATTTTGCGGATGGGAACACCGGTAAAAATTGCCGAGATGGCCCGCGACCTGATCCGCCTTTCCGGAAAAGAACCAGATGTGGATATTCAAATTATCTTTACCGGCCTGCGGGAAGGAGAGAAGCTCTATGAAGAGCTGATCACCGTTGGTGAAGACATCCTGCCTACGAGTCATGAAAAGATCATGGTGCTGCGCGCCAATAGCCATTCTGATGATTCTCAGCTTCTTCTCGCAACACGGGAAAACCTGAATAAAGAAATCGATGATCTGATCAAGGATGCGCATACTCATAATACAAAAAAGATCAAGAAGAAACTCAAAGAAATCGTTCCCGAATACACCCCGCAGGAAAATGAAGCCGTTTTGTAAATTAATGGATGATTCGAAGAATGAATAAAGAAACCGTCCAAACCGCTTTAAAAAGAATTATCTGGGATTACTATGTCAATCCGGAGGAGCTCTTTGACGTTCTTGTCGGTAAAAGGAAAACAGCCGGGCCTTTTGATGCCGAGAGATTATTTTTAAGAATGCTGGAGCGGCTGCCGTGGTATGAGCTTATTGATGTTCTCGGAATAGAATATATAGATAATCACTTAAACGAAAATATAATTAAAAAAATCCGTTTCAAAACATTAAGAGGAAGGTATGAAACAGCCCGCAAAGTTTTATCAGGAGATACTCTATCCGTTTCAGGATGGGATCCTGAGTATCGTGAAAAAATTAAACACACCTTTTTATCTGACAGGCGGTACCGCACTTAGCAGGCATTATTTCCATCATAGATTTTCCGATGACCTCGATTTATTTCTCAACGACGACAAATCATATAACCACCATGTGGAAAATATTTTTAACTTTCTGGAAAAAAATCAGCCGATCGATAAATATATTATAGACTATCAAAGGACGAGAAAAGAAGAAAACTATGCGCAGTTGTTTTTGATAAAAAAAAGCCCACAGAAGAATATTGAAATTGAGCTTAAAATAGATCTGGTAAATGATATAAGTGCCCATTACGGAGATATTGAGAGTGACGAAATACTGGGTTCAGTGGATAGCTGGAGAAATATTTTATCGAATAAACTGTCGGCTATTTTCCGGTATGAAGCAAAAGATTTTGTTGATATCTGGATAATTGCCCGGGAAAAACAATTTTTCTGGAAGGAAATCATTGCGGAAGCGAAAACAAAGGAATGTGCTGTCGATCCCATTGCAGTTTTTGAAATCCTTAAGTCATTTCCGGCAAATGTGCTTTCATCAATAAAATGGAACACGCAGGTTGATGAAAAAACATTTGTCTCTGATCTCGGTACAATTGCCGATGATATTTTCTATGGACGCGAAAATAACTTGTCTAAAATCAAGACGGCCAATTAATTTTTAAATGATCGTTGCTCCGCAGCATAAAATAAATATTCCCCTGAAAAAAATTCTTGTTATTCAACTGGGCGATATTGGTGATGTAGTCTGGATGATCCCGGCACTGCGATCCGTTAAAGACGCTTACCAGCAAGCACAACTCATGATTTTGACCAGATACCCCAACGAAGGAATTCTTCTGGATGATCCGGCTATAACCAAAACTTTTTCTGTCCGCAAAGAGAATAGCTTATTATCTTCTTTTCATTTAATAGCCGACCTGCGTCGGGAGAAATTTGATTTGGTGATCGATTTGCGCGCCGATGACCGGGGAGCAGTTGCTTCATTTCTTACAGGGGCACCGGTGCGTGCAGGCCTGTTCTACCCCGGTATGACTTGGCGCAATCGTCTCTTTACTCACCTTGTTGATCCGCCGCCGCGCCGGGAAAGAACCTTCGGTGCAGCCGAACAGTCCCTGCAAATAATCCGCGGCTTGGGAATAAAAGAAACAACAACAATTCCGCACATTGTCGTGTCTGCAGAGTCGAAGCAAAAAACCCGGCAAATTATTGCAGCGGAAAAGATTCCCACCGATTCCGGCTGGATCAGCATTAATCCCTTTTCGCGCTGGTCATATAAAGAATGGGGAATGGAGAAGTGGCGGCAATTGATGTCTTTTATCTGGCGAAAATATAACATGCCGGTGTTGATAATCGGATCGGTAGAGGAGAAAGAACGCACGGCAAAATTAATGCAGGATGCTTCGTCGCCTGTTTATAATTTTGCGGGAAAGACATCGCTACGGGAGAGCCCGGCACTTTTGCAAATGAGCCGCCTGCACATCGGTGTAGATAGTGCCGCGCCGCACATTGCCGCCGCCGTGGGCACTCCTACCATCACCATCTACGGACCATCCGACTGGCGGGATTGGGCGCCGCCGGGTGAAAAAAATAAAGTGGTGGCCTCCGATATGCCCTGTTCTCCCTGCTATCAAAAAGGCTGTGCCGGACAAGGCCGGAGCTTGTGTCTGGAAAAATTGGATGTCGCGGAATTGGAAAACGTTGTGACGGAGATGCTTGGCAAATAATGGAGAGATATGTCCGGGCGAAGAAACATTTTAAGCATTTTATACAACCATATAAAACCGGAAACTATGTCATTCCGTGCAAGCGAAGCCCGGCGAATGCGGGGCGAAGCGCTACACGTAATCCAGTATCAAAACAACTTGTTCCCTATCTTTGCGGAAATAATGTCTGGATAACGGCCTGCGCCGGTATGACAGCAAGGGAAGTTTTTCAAAAGTTTCATTTTATCTTTTTTAATATTATTTTTTGTTTCCTGTTTAACATGATATCCGTCATCTCGTTTGCCGCCGATACCCCTTTTACCAATGCCAACAACTGGGGAGCGACGGGACTCATGGAAATGCCGACAGCCCGGGTGCTCGAAACCGGTAAATACCGCGTTGGAGTAAGCCAGATCAATCCCTATCGATATTATTATATGGCCGTAAGCCCGATCAAAGGTCTCGAAATAGACGGCCGGGTGACGGAAGCCCTCGATGTTCCGGCCAATCCCGACAGCCCCACATGGAAAGATTATGGTAATAATAAAGATAAATCGATCGATTTAAAGTACCAGTTTATTGCCGAAGGCAAATACTGGCCGGCAGTGACGCTGGGCATTATGGATCCGCACGGCACCAGAATGTATGGCGGGCAGTATATCGCTTTGAGCAAGCAGATTTATCCCTTTGATTTTACTCTCGGTATGGGTAACGGCCGTTTCGGCAAACAGCCGCTGGCCGCAAGCGACCGGGAATTTAATGTAGAAATGTTTACAAATCCCCGGCAGTGGCTTTCTGATGCTCAGATCTTTGGCGGAATCGAGTTTTCTCCGACGCCGGAATTTACGCTGATGATAGAATACAATCCGATCAAATATGAAGTACAAGTGGGCGATATGGTACAAAAAAAGTATTTTACCGAAGCCGTACCCTCAAAAATCAATTTTGGTGCGCGCTATAAACCCTGGGACTGGGCCGAGATTGCCGTAAGCTATCAGCGCGGCAATCAGGTGGGTGTTAATTTATCGTTTGATTTCAATTTGGAAAAACCGCTCCAGCCGATTTTTGATCTGCCTTACAAGGAAAAAAAGGAAGAAGCCGCAAACCCGCTTGCGGAAAGAATCAGCAAGGGGCTTTATGCATCGGGATTTTCCGATATCGGCGTCAAACGTGTTGATGGTGAAATCTGGATACAGGCGACCAATGAAAAATATCTTTTCAGCACCCGGGCACTGGGCGTGATGCTCAAAGTGCTCGATCAAATATTGCCTGCCGATATTCAGAAGGTTAATATTTATCTTACCGACCGTGGTATTCCGGTTATTGCTTTTACCACTGCCCGGGATGATCTTGCCCTGTTTGAAGAGGAAACATTAAAAATCGGGGATTACTGGCCGCTTGCCGAGCTTAATACCAATGTGCATGAGCTTCCGGAAATGTCTAAAAAGCATAAGCAATATTTCTTCTGGGGCGTGAAACCGGAAATTCATTCACTGCTCAATGATCCCTCCGGTTTTTTCAAAGTTCGGGCGGGAGCATCGGCCTGGGCTTCCGTGCAGCCTTGGAAAGGAGCCAGCTTTATAACCGGTGTAGAGGCTTATCCCTTAAATAACGTATCCACGACCAATGAGCCTCTTTCCATTCCGGTGCGTTCCGACTGTGTCGCATATCAGAAGAAGGATATGATGTTAAGCAGTGTAATGTTTGAGCAGATAGCTAAAACCAAATATGAAATTTACGGCAAAATTGCTGCCGGTTTATTGGAATACCAATATGGCGGTGTTGATGCGGAAATAGCAAAACCGCTTTTTGACGGGCGTATTTTTACCGGCGTTAGTGGATCGGTGGTGAAAAAAAGGGATACGGCGAATCCTCTGAAATTCAACAATAGTGATTTAAACGATAATTACACCGCCGCCTTTTTCAATACCCGCTTAAATCTACCGGAAGTGGAAATGGCCCTCGACGTCAAAGCCGGCCGCTTTCTCGCCGGTGACAAGGGCGCCCGGGTGACGCTTTCCAAATACTTCAAGGGAGTCACCCTTTCCGCCTGGTACAGTTTCACCGATACATCCGTTTTCAGTGATTCTTATAACAACGGCTATCATGACAAGGGTGTAGCCATATCAATTCCTTTGCGCATGTTTATCGGGAAAGACACCCGCACGGTTTATGATTACTCCTTATCTCCCTGGACAAGAGACGTGGCGCAGGATATCAGCCATCGGACATCGCTTTTTGACTTCATCGGCCGCAATACCAAGCGTCATCTCGACAAAGATAGTTATATGATGCAATGATGACATTAGTAAATATCACAAGAGGTTATAAGCGATGAATCCAATTACGTATACTAACCTTGGGCTTAATAAGAGATAAGAATTAATTGATGTGTCTTTAAAAAAAAGATACTGTTTTCAGCAGATACGATAGTAACAGGGGATGATGAGACCGGCTTATGTAATTCAGAGGGCGGAGCTGTATAAAGATAAAGTTCAATGTTCTAAGTTCTAGGTTCAAAGTTAAAAAAATAGTTCATGGCTCATGGCGAATAGTTCAAAGTTCAACCCCGCGGTTACAAACTTTGTCATTTCCGTAATCTCCAACTATTTTGTCATTCCCGCAATTTCCTGGCGGGAATCCATAAGTCATCAGCCCTTGGCCCTCGGTCTTCAGCCTTGTGACCAGGCAGGAATCCACAACCACCAAGTCATTCCGGACAAGCGCAGCGCGATCCGGAATCCAGAAAAAAGGACTGGATACCCGACAAACATGTCCCCGAAATTTTCTGTCGGGGAAAATATCGGGTATGACGAATGTATGGGATGTCCGACAGAGACTTTTCGTATGACAGAGGTGTGGCTGCCCGACAGACATGTCCCCAAAATTATCTGCCGGGGAAACCATCGGGCATGACGTAAGGAAGTTATTACCACTGTTTCCAACTATTATGTCACATACCCCGGTTTCAAATTTTGTCATTCCCGCGGTTACAAACTTTGTCATTTCCGTAATCTCCAACTATTTTGTCATTCCCGCAGGTTCCTGGCGGGAATCCATAAGTCATCAGCCCTTGGCCCTCGGCCCTCAGCTTTGCTGTCAGGCGGGAATCCACAAGCATGACAACAAGTATAGAACATCGAACATAGAACTTAGAACATTTTTTCTATCCGCTATTTACATAGGCACTGTATCCAACTAAATCACATTGATAATCCTGCTTGACATGCAGGATATTCAATATAAAATATCAGTATGATTCAACGAACCGCCCTCACACAGATTCTTAAAACCGCCCTCGACAGGAGCCGTGTCGTTGCCCTGCTTGGTCCCCGTCAATGCGGCAAAACGACTCTTGCCCGGCAATTCGTTCCTCCGGAGTCACCCCATTACTTCGACTTGGAGGACCCGCTCAGCCTGGTGCGCCTGGACGAACCCATGACGGCGCTACGAAGCCTGACGGGCCTGGTAGTGATCGATGAAATTCAGCGGCGACCGGAGCTGTTCCCTATCCTTCGCGTTCTGGCGGATCGCGACCCGCTGCCCGCACGATTCCTCATTTTGGGAAGCGCATCCCCATCGCTCCTTCGTCAATCCTCGGAATCCCTGGCCGGCCGTCTGGAAACAGTTTCCATCGGTGGTCTGACCATTGCGGATGTTGTGGCGGATGCGGGCTTGGAAGCGCAGGACCGGCACTGGCTGCGGGGGGGACTGCCCCTTTAATTTCTGGCAGGCAGTGAAGCCGATAGCCTGGCCTGGCGGAAGAATTTTATTCAAACCTTTCTGGAGCGCGATATTCCCCAACTCGGCATCGGCACACCGGCATCTACTCTTTTGCGTTTCTGGACCATGCTTGCCCATTATCACGGACAGATATGGAATGCGGCCGAACCGGCAAGATCACTGGGTGTCAACGAGTCAACCGTTCGCCGCTACCTGGATCTGCTGGAAGGGGTCTTCATGGTCAGGCAGTTGCCTTCCTGGCATACGAACATCAAAAAACGACAAGTCAAATCGCCAAAGATATACTTCCGGGATAGCGGCCTTCTCCATCAGCTCCTGGGCATCCGCACCAAAGAGGATCTTCTCTCCCATCCGAAGTGCGGTGCATCGTGGGAAGGGCATATCATTGAGGAATTGCTCACGGACGTCCAGCCGGACGAAGCCTACTTCTGGGCGACCTACGCAGGTGCGGAGATCGATCTTCTCCTTTGCAGGAGGGGGCGCCGCGTAGGTGTCGAGATCAAGCGGGCCGATGCGCCCCGCCTGACGCCTTCCATGAGGACGGCGCTTGCGGAACTGGATATTGAAAGGCTTTGGGTTGTTTATCCCGGTGACCGGCGTTACAGCCTTGCAGAAGAGGTCGAGGTCCTTCCGGCAACCATTCTTCATAAGGGTTCCATCCCCTTTTTTGAACATAGAACGTAGAACTTAGAACATTCAAGCAGTCGGAACCCTTCGGGAACAAGTTTCAGGCGACAATCCCCAACCGCTTTGTCATTACCACTGTTTCGAACTATTATGTCACATACCGCGGTTTCAAATTTTGTCATTCCCGCGGTTACAAACTTTGTCATTTTCGTAATCTCCAACTATTTTGTCATTCCCGCAGGTTCCTGGCGGGAATCCATAAGTCATCAGCCCTTGGCCCTCGGTCTTCAGCCTTGTGACCAGGCAGGAATCCATATGATCACAGAAACTGGATACCCGACAAACATGTCCCCGAAATTTTCTGTCGGGGAAAATATCGGGTATGACGGAAGGAAGTTATTACCACTGTTTCCAACTATTATGTCACATACCGCGGTTTCAAATTTTGTCATTTCCGTAACCTCCAACTATTTTGTCATTCCCGCAGGTTCCAGGCGGGAATCCATAAGTCATCAGCCCTTGGCCCTCGGTCTTCAGCCTTGTGACCAGGCGGGAATCCATAGGCATGACAACAAGCATAGAACATCGAACATAGAACGTTTTCCTAGAACATAGAAATTTTTTATCTACATGCATTATAATTAATTGTAATCGAAAGATGCCTGGCAATTAGGATTGTTTTCGACTATGATCGAAATCATGGAAGGTTTGATAACCAATACAACCAATTTTATCGTCCGAGAAAGATACCTGAACGCTATCGAAGCATTCATCGATCAGCCTGTGGTGAAGGTGCTCAAGGGGATGCGCCGTGTCGGCAAAAGCGTCATCATGCGACTTCTGATCGAGCAATTGATCAACAAAGACGTTGCCGGTGCGAACATTCTTTATATCAACAAAGAATCCCTCGCCTTTGATGCAATTAGAGATTATCGCGACCTGTATCGTTACGCTGTAGACTACTTCAAAGCCGGTGCTCCCGGTCGGAGGTATATTCTGATCGATGAAATCCAGGAGATTGAGGGATGGGAAAAGGCGGTCGCCTCTTTTTTGGCGGACGGCCTGGGGGATGTCGTTATCTCCGGCTCCAACGCAAGCCTCCTCTCCTCGGAACTTGCGACCCTAATCAGCGGGAGATACGTGGAAATTCCCGTTTATCCGCTGACGTTTCGTGAGTTTTTGACCTTTCGCAAAACGAAGAAGGATAAGGGAGATGGGGCGGATGATGATGCGGAAACGGAATTCAAGAACTATCTGAAATTCGGTGGCCTTCCCGGCATCCACCAGCTGTCATCCAATGAAGAGGTCATATTCAGCTACCTGAACTCCATATTGAACACCGTCCTTTACAAGGATGTCATCACCCGGCATAAAATCCGGGACGCATTGATATTCGATAAACTCGTCAGATACCTGTTTGATAACATTGGCAGCATAACGACGGCGAAGAAAGTAGCGGATTATTTCAAATCGCAGCGAATAAAGGCCTCTGTTGACACGATTTTGAACTACATCAACTATGTCGAACAGAGCTTGCTAATCAACAAAGTGCCGAGATATGACATAAAAGGAAAGAGACTCCTGGAGTTTTTCGACAAGTGCTTTCTGAACGATATTGGTCTTCGTCACGGATTAATCGGGTATAGAGAAAGGGACATCAACGGACTTCTGGAAAACATCGTTTTCAAGGAATTACAGGCCCGGGGGTATAAAATGTCTATCGGCGTCATCGATCAAATGGAGATCGACTTTATCGCCGAGAAACAAAACGAAAAGAAATACATCCAGGTATGTTACAGCCTGGGCAGTGAAACGGTCATCGAACGGGAGTTTGGCAACTTGGAGAAGATCAAAGATAACTACGAAAAAATCGTCGTCTCCATGGATCGATTTTTCCCCAGCGAGAGAAACGGTATCCTTCACCGCAATATCATCGATTTCCTGCTGGAATGAGGAAAAAATGGCGCTTTTCCCTGTCATTACCACTGTTTCGAACTATTATGTCACATACCGCGGTTTCAAATTTTGTCATTCCCGCGGTTACAAACTTTGTCATTTCCGTAATCTCCAACTATTTTGTCATTCCCGCAGGTTCCAGGCGGGAATCCATAAGTCATCAGCCCTTGGCCCTCGGTCTTCAGCCTTGTGACCAGGCAGGAATCCACAACCACCAAGTCATTCCAGACAAGCGCAGCGCGATCCGGAATCCAGAAAAAAGGACTGGCTGCCCGACAGACATGTCCCCGAAATTTTCTGTCGGGGAAACCTTCGGGCATGACGGAAGGAAGTTATTACCACTGTTTCCAACTATTATGTCACATACCCCGGTTACAAACTTTGTCATTTCCGTAATCTCCAACTATTTTGTCATTCCCGCAGGTTCCAGGCGGGAATCCATAAGTCATCAGCCCTTGGCCCTCGGTCTTCAGCCTTGCTGTCAGGCGGTAATCCATAGGCATGACAACAAGTATATAATCTTAAAACTCGAACTTTGAACCTAGAACGATTTTCCCTATTACCCATAACCTATAACCCATGACCCATAACCCATTACCTGTTTTTTGAACCTTGATCTCTTATGAATAAACACCCTGAAAAAAGCGAAATTATCATTTATCAGCCTGATGATACCTCCTGGCAGATCGAAGTCCGTTTTGATGATGAAACTGTTTGGTTGACACAAGCTCAAATGGCTGAACTCTTTCAAACAAGCAGGGCCAATATTACGCTTCATATTTCAAACATATTCAAAGAAAATGAATTAAATAGGATTTCAGTATGTAAGGATTACTTACTAACTGCGCCGGAATAACAAAAAACAATTGTGACAGAGTCTCCCTCGTGGGGATTACAATATTGTTGGTTTTATGTAGTTTTGCAAAGCACGCCACAAGCCTCAATAGTGTTGGGCTTCTTTGCCCTTTAAAAGTCCGTCTTTAATTATCCTGCTTCAGGTTGATTTAATGGTTGATAATCAACCATTAAATGGTTATAATTCAACCATGATCCGACGAAACATAACGCAAAATATACTCGACGCCCTGGCCGATACGCCGGTTGTCCTTATCAATGGCGCTCGTCAGACCGGTAAAAGTACGCTTGTCCAGACCATTGCAGAACAAGCCCATCCTGCACGGTACATTACACTGGATATAGCGTCCGTACTGGCTGCTGTCCGAAATGATGCTGCCGGTTTTCTTGCCGGAATCGACGGAGCAGTCGTCATTGATGAAGTGCAAAAGGCGCCGGAACTCTTTGCAGCCATTAAGGCGGACGTGGATCGCCAGCGACAACCGGGCAAATTTCTACTCACCGGTTCCACCAATGTCCTTCTGGTTCCCAGTTTATCCGAATCCCTTGCCGGCAGGATGGAGCTGCTTTCCCTTTGGTCTTTCTCGCAGGGTGAACTTACGGGCGTTAAGGAAACCTTTATCGATGCGTTATTTGCAGATACATTTCATCTTAAAAATTTGCCGAAGGAAGATCCGCATGACCTTCGCGAAAAAATCATCAAAGGGGGCTACCCGGAAGCGGTCAACAGATTGAAAGAGGACAGGCGGCAGGCGTGGTTCGAATCCTATATGACAACCATACTGCAGCGGGACATCAGGGATATGGCCAACATCGAAGGTTTGACCAATCTGCCCCGGCTTCTTGCTGTCATTGCCGCACGTTCACCAGCGCTTCTGAATTTTGCGGAGCTATCCCGAACGCTGGCCATGCCGCAGAGCACGCTCAAGCGATACATGACCCTGCTCACGGCGACATTCCTTATCCAGCTTGTGCCCGCATGGTCAGGAAACCTGACGAAAAGGCTGGTAAAAACGCCAAAAATTGTCATGGGCGATACAGGACTCATGTCACACCTGCTGGGTGTAAATCAAAAACGATTAAATACAGGCGAAATGATCGGTCCGTTACTGGAAAACTTCATCATCATGGAAATAAAAAAGCAAATCACCTGGAGCGCCATCAAACCACAAATGTTTCACTTTCGTACCCAAACGGGTCAGGAAGTGGATATCGTTCTTGAAGACAGAGCCGGAAACATTGTCGGCATTGAAGTCAAGGCAAGCGCGTCGGTACATGCGCATGATTTCAAGGGAATCCGGACCTTTGCAGAAACGGCGGGCAATCGTTTCCGGCGGGGCATCGTTTTATATACAGGAACGGAGAGCATTCCATTTGGAGAAACCCTTGCCGCACTGCCCGTCCAGATACTATGGCAAAAGAAATAGAATCTTTTACTGTACTTTTACCCATAACCCATTACCTATTGCCCATAACCTATAACCTATCACCTTTATAACATCGAACTTTTTCCAAGGAGCTTAAACTATGAAATCTGTTTCACGCGTGCAAAAGGAATCTCTCGTTTCCATCTCACCCTCCGGCAAAGCATTCCCGCTGCCGGCAAAAGAAGATTATCCCAAAGAATTTAACCGTATAAAAAAACTTGTCGACAAAAACAAAAAGCAGGGGCGTGAAATCGTTGTTGTCATGGGAGTAGGTTTTGTCGGTGCGGTTATGGCCGGAGTCGTCGCCGATTCCGAAGCCAAACCACCATCCACCAAATTCCCCTTACCCATTACCCCTAACCCCTCACCCGCGGCTGGCAAGCCGCTCAAATTTGTCATCGGCGTTCAAAGACCTTCGGTGCGTTCCTACTGGAAAATACCTTATTTGAACAAAGGCATCGCTCCCGTGGAAGCGGAAGATCCGGAAGTCGCTCCGCTTATCGCCCGCTGTGTAAAAGAAAAGAAAACACTTGTCGCCACCTATACCGAAGATGCCTTATGCCTGGCCGATGTTGTTATAGTGGATGTACAGTGTGATTATTTCAAAGAAACACTGGGCAACTGCCGCCAGGGGCATGCCGAAATCAAAGCCCTGGAAGACAGCCTGAAAATTATCGGCGAAAAAATAAAGCCAGATTGCCTTGTTCTTATCGAAACCACCGTTCCTCCCGGAACCACCGAATACGTAGCCTATCCGATCATCAAAAAAGCCTTCGAACGCCGCTTCGGAAAGCCGGATCAAACAACACCTGAAAACACGAAACTTAATACACTGGATTCCCGCCTTCGCGGGAATGACAAAAAGGGTGGTAATTCCTCACTCATGTCCGTCACCGTTCGATCAGTGGGATGTGCCGCCATGTCCCCCGCTGGCGGGGGTGCAGGGGGTGGTGCTACCAGCCTCGAACCTCGAACCTCTAACCCCGAGCCTTTATTATCCCATTCCTATGAACGCGTTATGCCTGGTCGCAATTATGTTTCTTCCATCCGCGATTTCTGGCGGGTTTGCAGCGGGATCAATGAAGAAGCGCGAAAACGGGTGACAAAGTTTCTGTCGGAAGTTCTGAATGTAGAAAAATATCCCCTCACCGTTCTCGATCGTCCCGTAGAAAGCGAAACCTGTAAAATCGTTGAGAACTCCTACCGTGCCACAATTCTGGCTTTCCTCAATGAATGGAGTCTTTTTGCAGAACGAAACGGTGTAGACCTCATCAAAGTTATTCAGGCAATCAAAATACGCCCCACTCATTCCAATATGATATTCCCCGGTCCGGGAATCGGCGGCTACTGCCTGCCCAAAGACGGCGGTCTCGGAGTATGGGCTTACCAAAAACTGATGGGATTTGAAGATGATATTTTCAAGATCACACCGCTTGCCATTGACATTAACGACACCCGCTCTTTGCATGCGGCGGAACTAGTGCGGGATGCCCTGCGGAACATGGGCAAAATAGTGGCGGCATCGCGTATAGCTGTTCTTGGTGCTTCTTATCGGGAAGATGTCGGTGACACCCGCTACAGCGGATCGGAAATTCTGGTCAGGAAATTAACCGAAATGGGCGGAGAGGTTGTTGTTCACGACCCTTATGTGAAGCATTGGTGGGAGTTGGAAAAGCAGGATACTTATCCGGCTCCCGGCCGTTCCTGGTCGCGTTTCTTCCGCAATCAGGAGAAGCTTTTGGAAACAAAAATTCAACCCGATCTTGCCGCTGCTTTGAAGGGAGCCGATGCCGTGGTCCTGGCGGTCAAGCATAAGGCCTACCTGCGCTTGACCCCCGATGAAATCATCAAAATGACAAAACGTCCGGTAGCTGTGGTCGATTGTTTCGGGATTCTTGCCGATGATAAAATCCGCCGCTATTTTGAACTGGGCTGCGAAGTCAAGGGATTGGGACGCGGTCATGTAAAGAGGATTAAGGATGCTGTTAGAACATAGAACCTTAAACATAGAACATTTTCCCCGAACCTAGAACGGTCTTTTGCTAACGTTGAACTTTTAACTTTCGGAGAAAATAATGAGCGGTATTCATAAAGGAATCATTCTGGCCGGCGGTGCCGGCAGCCGTCTTTATCCTTTGAACCTGGTCGCAAGTAAACAGCTGCAACCCGTTTATAACAAACCGATGATTTACTACCCGTTATCCACACTTATGATGGCGGGGATTCATGAAATCCTGATCATATCCACACCACAGGATACACCGCGGTTTGAAGCATTGCTGGGGGATTAAACTTAATTATAAAGTCCAACCTGAACCTAAAGGTATTGCCCAGGCATTTCTGATTGGGGAAGATTTTATCGATTGTGATGCCGTTTGTCTTATTCTGGGTGATAATATCTTTTACGGGAAAATGGAACTTAATAAAATCGTTCGGGAGTTTCAGAATGGCGCAACAATATTCGGCTACAACGTTCATGATCCCGAACGCTATGGAGTTGTTGAATTTGATGCAAATGGGAAAGTTATTAGTATTGCAGAAAAACCGGCTAAACCCAAAACAAATTACGCTGTGCCTGGATTGTATCTTTACGACCAAAACATTACGGAAATAGCCAAAACCATGAAACCATCGGCAAGAGGTGAGCTGGAAGTCACCGATGTCAATAATGAATACTTACGCCGTGGCTTGAAGGTTGGTTCTCAGATACAATGCCTACTTCTACAAAAGGTGTAGTCGCTGCATATCTTGACTGTGATCTTGCATCATCTACAAAAACATGTATTCAGTATATTTATCCTTTGTTAGTCCTAGGTGGTTTTATAGTAAGTCAGAATGGTGATTTTCCTTTGGTCATTGATGTTTTTAAAGACCTATCTTTTTGGAAGAATAAGGTAGGCGTGTCAGAGAAAAAATGCCCAAAATATCGGGACTCGGTTACAGCAAAATAATAATACTTCGTAAGCCAATTGTGTAACGAATGGATCATTTTATTGTTATGAATTTGATATGCTATTCATAAAAGTCACGGTTTTCCCTCAACAGTGACATAAGGATGGTCATTGATAAATATTAGTTTCACACTGGTTTCTCTGTAGCAGGGGGGAACAAAAAATAAACGACCTTAAACGGATATTAATAGTGGAAATTTGAATCATGAATATCGTGATTGTGAATTTTGAAATGGGTAATTTGGGCTCGATTGCGAATATTATAAAAAAAATTGGTACCATGGCTCAAATTACATCAAATACTTCAATAATATCTAAAGCTGATAAATTAATACTTCCTGGTGTTGGGGCTTTTGATCATGGTATGCAAAATTTATTAAAGGGTGGCTTAATAAATATTTTAAATGAACTGGTTTTAATTCAAAAAAAACCAATATTAGGTATCTGTTTGGGAATGCAATTAATGACAAAAAGATCCGATGAAGGTGTATTGCCTGGTTTGTGTTGGATAGATGCAGAAACAGTTCGTTTCAAATTTTATGATGTACAAGGTAAACCAAAGATTCCCCATATGGGATGGAATACTTTAAATATATGCAAGAATAAGGAATTATTTGATGGTATCGAAAAAGAACCTCGTTTTTACTTTGTTCATTCATATCACGTTGCATGTAAAAATGAACATGACATCTTGGCAAAATCTTTCCATGGTTATGAATTTGTTTCATCATTCAAACACGATAACATTACCGGTGTGCAGTTTCATCCAGAAAAGAGCCACAAATATGGGCTGCGCTTTTTAAGAAACTGGCTACTTTCTTAAAAGGTGAGAAGTGATCGATAGTTCAGTAAGAAACTTAAAAGATATGAAAAAAATAAGCTTCTAATGCTAAGAATACGTATAATACCCTCATTGCTTTTGAGAAATCATGGTTTAGTGAAAACTATGGGTTTCAAAGAACCAAAATATGTTGGGGATCCAATCAATGCAGTAAAGATATTCAATGAGAAGGAAGTAGACGAGCTAATTTTTTTCGATACAACGGCGAGTGTTGAAGGTAGAAGGCCAAATTTCAAGCTTCTTTCTGACATTGCCAGTGAATGCTTCATACCCTTCGGATATGGCGGTGGCATAAAGGATTTGGATGATATTAAAACGTTGTTCAATATTGGGGTTGAAAAGGTTATTATAAACAGCAGAGCTATAAATGAACCAACCTTTGTTAGAGATGCGGCGGAACGTTTCGGAAGTCAGAGTATTGTTGTTTCCATTGATGTTAAACGTAATTTATTAGGGAAATACATTGTTTATTCTCATGGGGGGAAAGTTGCAACGAAATACGAACCCGTTAGTTTTGCCAAGGGCATGGTAGAAATGGGTGCTGGTGAAATAATCCTGACATCTATAAATCGTGATGGAACAATGGAAGGGTATGATATAGATTTAATTAAGAAAGTGAGTACTGTATTGCATGTTCCCGTTGTTGCTAGTGGTGGTGCGGGGAAAATCCAGGATTTTATAGATGCCATTCAAAAGGGTGGAGCTTCTGCGGTGAGCGCTGGAAGCATGTTTGTTTTTAAGGGAAAGCATCGGGCTGTATTGATTAATTATCCGGCAATGGAAGAGATTGAATCTATAAATCAAAGATAAGGATTAAAATGAAAGATAGAAAATTTCAAATATGCACTCGTTGTGTTATGGATACAACAGACCCGGATATTACTTTTGATGATAATGGAGTTTGCAATCATTGTCATGCATACGATGAAGCTGTTAAGAATATTGTTGTCAGAGGAGCAGAAGGGGGAAAGCGTTTAAAGCAGATTATAGAAGGCATAAAAAAAAATGGCCAGGGTAAAGATTATGACTGTATCATAGGCGTTAGCGGAGGCGTCGATAGTTCATATGTCGCTTATGTAGTTAAACAATGTGGGTTACGACCTTTGGCCATCCATTTAGATAATGGGTGGAATGCTGAATTAGCCGTCAACAATATAGAGCAGATATTGAAGCGATTAGATATTGATCTCTATACGCATGTGATTAATTGGGAAGAATTTAAAGATCTTCAGCTGGCATTTCTTAAGGCTTCGACGCCAGATTCAGAAATACCAAGTGATCATGCTATTTTTTCTTTAATGATAAAAATGTCAAAGAAATACAAAGTGCCGGTAATTACAGGTATCAATACGAAAACTGAAAGCCATCTGCCACGAGCATGGTCGTACGGTCATATTGATTGGCGATATATAAAGAGTGTTCACAAGTTGTTTGGTAATGTTCCTTTGCAGACATATCCCCATCTTCCCATGTTGATATTTTTACAGTTTTTCAGATCGGCTAACTGGATTCATATTCTTAATTATCTAGACTATAATAAAGAAAAGACAAAATATTTTCTAATAGACAAGATGGGATGGGAAGATTATGGTTGGAAACATCATGAATCTATTTATACTAGGTTTTATCAAGGATATATTTTGCCCAAAAAATTTGGCTACGACAAACGCAAAACACACTTGTCTAGTTTGATATGTTCTGGTGAAATTACAAGGGATAATGCTTTAGAAGAATTAAAAAATGAACCTTATCCCCTTGAGATGCAGGAAGAGGATAAGGAGTATTTCATTAAAAAATTTAGACTTACGCTGGACGAATTTGAAGATATAATGAAAAAGCCTTATAAATCATACAAAGATTATCCTAATTCTATGTTTATTTATAATAATATATTTTATAAACTATTAAAAAATATTTATAGTTCAATTTTAGGAAACGCTTAGTTAAATTAAGGAGTAAATCCATTTATACTTTAACTGATAAAAGAAATGATGATAGATTACCTTAAAAACATAAAACACAAAACAAAAAATAAACTAAACTTTCTCCGCACATCATATCCTCAAGTTTTTTCTTTTTACGCCCCTCTTAACAAAGGAAAGGTTGCCAAACAATATGCAAAAATGGACAAGCGATTGGATGTTTGTGCTGCACAGATTGCTTTTATGTTGCATTCAACAAATAAGAAATTACAAATTAAGAATCAAGTATGTATGGAATTGGGCGCAGGATGGTTACTTACCCATTCGATTATTTTTTATCTCCTGGGAGCAAAAAAAGTGATTGCAACTGATTACACAAGGCTAGCTGAACCAAGATATATCAAAGAAGCAATTAACAACTCATATATATCATCAATAAGAGACATTTTGTCACCATTTGAAGATCATGAGGTTTTAAGACAAAGATTAGAATATTTGGCCTCAATTAAAAAATGGGATTTTCTCACTTTAAAAGATCAATTAAACATTGATTACATTGCACCTGTTGATTTTACGATACAGATATTAGATCCAGTAGATTTTATTTTTTCATTATCGGTTATGGAACATATACCTAGCAACAACTTATCTGTGGTAGTTAGAAATCTCGCAAAGATGATAAAGAAAGGCGGTCAGCAATTTCATTTTATACATTTAGAAGACCATTATGAAGCAAACAACCCATTCATTTTTTTAGAGATGGAAGATTATTCTGAACAGATGGAGTGTGAAAGGGGTAATAGAATTCGTGCCAGTAAATACTGGAATGAGTTTAAGCAATATAACTTGGTTGAGCAGGTTTATGCATGGAAGCGCAATAAACCTTTACCACAAAACATTAGTGTTGACATCGAATATGTAGATGATGAAGATTTAAGAACTTCCCATCTAGGATTATGGTGTAAAAAAATATAAAAGTTTGACGAATTATCTCTAAAAAGGCTATCATCATTACAACTTATTTCTGTAAAACTTTCTATGTTAGCTAATACTATACATAAAGTTATACAATATTAAAGGGATATACGTATTAAGTTTTTTATGGGAAAGTGATTTTGTGGGGTAACTGTGCTCAAAAATAATTCAAAAGCAAGAATACTCAGCGCATTAAAAGACAAACTTACACATTTTGTTATTCCAGATGTTATGCATTTTACAACAAATGCATGGTTGAATAATAAAGATGAAATTATTGACACGATAACACGCCGGTTTTCATGCGCTTGCCTGGCAATACGCTCATCGGCCAGTGATGAAGACGGCATCCAGAAGGCATGCGCCGGAGAATATGACACTGTTTTAAATGTGCCCTGCAATGTCCGGGTAAAAATTTTCACAGCCATTGAAAAAGTGATTGCCAGCTATAATCGTAAAGGTTCGCGTAAAGGCGAAGATGAAGTTATCGTTCAGCAAATGGTTCAAAACACCATAATGAGCGGCGTTGTCTTTACACACGATCTCAATACGGGCGCACCTTATTATGTGGTCAATTACGATGATGTTACAGGGTTGACCAATACTGTAACTGCGGGCGACGGTGAATATGCCAATCGGACGTTGTATATTCACCGCGGTGCGATATCGGCCCTTCGTTCAGATCGATTTCAGCGGCTTATACTGGCAATACAGGAATTGGAAAGTGTAATAGGCAGTCAGTTTCTTGATATTGAATTTGCTGTGGGTAAGGACAGGACGCCCTATCTATTTCAGGTGCGTGCAATTACCACGCAGCCCAACTGGAACCGTGCGGTTGCAAAACGAATTGACCGGATGTTGCAGGGTATTCAATCTTTTGTTAGGGAAAGATTTAAGCCAATAACCGGTGTTTTCGGCAGTACTACGGTGCTGGGGCAGATGCCTGACTGGAATCCCGCCGAGATGATAGGGCGCGCCCCAAGAGCGCTGGCGTTATCTCTTTATCAGCATTTGATTACTGATCATGTATGGCGCATTGCCCGCCGGAAGATGGGTTATGCCGTGCCGCCGGGTCAACCTTTGATGGTATCGTTAGCGGGGCAGCCTTTTATAGACACACGCATGAGTTTCCATTCGTTTTTACCTGCTGGAATTAATCCGCAAATTGGTCATAAGCTTGTTAACACTTGGTTGAAACGTCTGCGCGAAAAACCGGAATTTCACGATAAGGTGGAATTTGATGTCGCCATTACAACCTACAGTTTCGATTTTGATGACAAAATTAAAAATTTGACAGAGGATGTACTGACAGACAAAGAAAAAACAACTTTTAAAATGCTATGTAAACAGCAGACTATTGAAAATATAAAGAGCACTGGAGAAGGCAGTATTGAAAGAGCGTTGCTTTACATAAATGAGTTATTGCGGAAGCAAAAGGCAAGAATGGACTGCAGTCCTGTGACAAATGACGTGGAGAGTCTGTTTGGTATGATTGACGACTGTGTTTATCTTGGTACAGTTCCGTTTTCTATTTTGGCACGCCATGCTTTCATTGCGCGCACGCTGCTTTTGTCTCTGAACCACCGAGGCATTCTTTCGATAGAAGATATCCATAATTTTCAGGCGAGTATTAAGACTATTGCAGGTGAACTTGTTGATGATATGCGGCTGTTTAGGGAAGGTCTTCTGGCTAAAAAAATATTTATGGATAAATATGGCCATTTACGACCCGGCACTTATGATATTTTGTCACGCCGGTATGACCAAATGGAAGAATTTTCTTTGGGTGCAAAGCCAATAAAGCATGAAAAATCAACGCAATCATTCCGCATGAGTATGTCAAAAAGAAATGAAATCAATAAACTTTTAGCCGTTGATAACTTTGATGGCATTGAAGCCGATAAATTATTTGACTATATGCGACAGGCAATTATCGGACGCGAATTTGGCAAATTTATTTTTACAAGAACAGTCAGCGATATGATCGAACTAATTGCGGCTTATGGGGAAAGGCATGGCTTAAGCCGGGAAGAAATGTCTCATATATCGATTAGACAGCTCTTGGATATTGCTACAACCAGTGGAGAAAACAGCGTTGAAGATCGTTTGAGAGTACAATCAGAAAAAAATGCAGAACAGCATGCCCTAACAGCGGCAATCCGACTTCCGCAGATATTGTTTGATGAAGCAGGGGTACATGTCATACCTTTCCAGGTAACAAATCCTAATTTTATTACTCATAAAAAAGTAACCGCCCCTTGTGTATATCTTGGCGTGGATCAGCCAACACCATCGTTGGAGGGTAAAATTATCTTAATTGAAAATGCGGATCCGGGATACGACTGGATTTTTTCACATGCCATTGCGGGCTTAATAACGGAATATGGTGGCGCCAATTCCCACATGGCCATTCGCTGTGCCGAATTCGGCATACCCGCAGCAATTGGTTGTGGTGAACAACGGTTCAATAAACTAACAGAAGCTGTTCAGCTTTTATTGGATTGCTCATCTTCTGTTATACAAACTTTACACTGAAGGGGATTACAAAATCATGGTTGTCTGGATAATTGGATTATCGGGGGCCGGGAAAACCACATTAGCTACCGATGTTGTTTCGAAAGTGCGTAAATCATATAAGAATGTTGTACTGATCGACGGTGATATGATTCGTGATGTCTTTGGCAATGATCTCGGGCATACTTTGGTTGATCGGCGGCGCAATGCGGATAGAATTTCTCAGTTATGCAAGCTGCTTGATGATCAAGGGATTCATGTTGTTTGTGCAATCTTGTCTTTATTTCCTGATTCACGTTTGTGGAATCGTGAAAATATTAAGAATTATTTTGAGGTGTTTATTGACGCACCCCTCGGAAATCTCATAAAGCGCGATGTAAAAGGGATTTATGCAAGATTTCAAAGAGGCGAAATCAGCAATGTTGCGGGTATGGATATTGAGTTCATAAAACCTGACTGTCCTGATCTTGTCATTAAAAATCAAAAAAATATCGATGTGCTGATGGGGTACGCAGATCAAATTGCAGAGAAAATCATTGAGAGCAATTTATGATATACAGCTATAGCCAGTCCAACTTGTTGGAAAATCCAAATACATATATGTACACCCCTTTTCAGGGAGGTGACCTGTTTGAATCCCATCTATCAAATAGAATTTCTAAAATAAAACAATCGCGCATATGTCCTCATCAAACAGTTGGCTTCGATGAACACCTTGTAAGTAGTGTCTCTTTGTTTATAGAAACGCAAATCAAAAACATGTCACCCTATGCTGCAGAAATGCTTGATTCCTTGTTAAATCTGTCACCTGAAAGATCAGTTATGAATAACGATTTTGCGACTGTCTTATGCAAATTAGCGAAACCTTTAAATCTGATGACGGTAACGCGTGATGTCAACACCTTGGATCTTCTACAAGCATTAGTTGCTTTGCAGCTGACTGAAAAAACGCATACGCACGTTAAAGAGTGGCTTGACCGTTTAGTGCAGCGCTTTGAGGTAAGAAAGAAAATCTATGAAGCTTACCTACCCGGATTTCGTAAAGGCGGTGGATCAGATAAAAGCATCAGGTTGTATTGGTTTTTTGCTCTTGCACTGTGTTTATACCATACCAAGACGCAAGGGCTGAAATATTTGAATGCGCTATTGAAAATCTGCGATTTACTTTGTTCTTTGCCTACAGATCTAATAAGCAAAGAAGTACCTGCCAATGGTTTGGCTGTCGTTTTAGCCACAGAAGTAACCTGCATTAGTTTTCTTGCCAAGAAGAAAGGGATATCAATTGTATCTGAATGACATTGCCATGATTGCCGCAGAAACATCGCGTTCCAGTGCGTACCTTCAGGCATTGGTTAGAAATCAGTTGCTTCCCAGCTACGTTCTTGTTCTTGCAAATCCATCGAATAAATCTTTACCAGGTCAGTTGGTGGAAACCAGTAACACTGCTGTAATATCAGATACAGTAGAAGATGATGAATGTTGGAGCGAGGCACAATTCAATAAGAATGAACCAATCTTAACAACATTAATAAACAATAATATATCTCATGATGTTTCAACAATAAACGACATACATGATTTAAAAGTGCTGGAAAAAATAAGTCGCCGTCCGGAGGCTGTTTTTATTTACTCTGGTTATGGTGGCATTTTATTGAAAAAAGATGTTTTTGAAACAGGAAAGCGCTTTCTTCATGTTCATGGCGGTTATTTGCCGGATTATAAAGGCAGTACAACCAATTATTATAGCCTCATTCTTGAAAACAATCTTGGCGCCTCGTCACTTTTTCTGAATGAGCAGATAGACAGTGGCCCTGTTATACACAGACGACGGTTCCCATCGCCTTGTAACAAGCTTGAAATTGATCATATTTATGATTCGGCGGCGCGGGCCAAGGTGCTAATTGAGACACTAAAAGCCTATGTAGCAATTGGAAAATGGAAATTCGAAGATGAGAATAATACTGGCGGTGAAACCTATTATATTATTCACCCGATTCTGAAACACATTGCTATTCTTGGAGATAAATAATGAATAATATCAGTTTGTTAATAGAATCTCCGTGTCTGCTTACGGATATATGAAGATGGCCATTCCTGTAAAGAAAATCATTTTAACTCAACGGATTGACTTTAAAGATGACATCAATGAAACAAGGGATGCTCTTGATCAACGCCTTGTCCAGTGGGTAGTCACTGCCGGATATATGCCGTACATTGTGCCTAATACTCTGAATATAAATGACAACGTCAGCGATGGAGGATCGGTACCGACTCTGGGGATCTGGCTTCAGAATTTACAACCGCATGCTATTGTGCTTTCAGGCGGGAATGACATCGGGCAATATCCTCAACGGGATGAGTCTGAAAAATACCTGCTTTCCTGGGCCGCAAACAATCGAGTGCCGGTTTTAGGAATTTGCCGGGGCCTTCAGATGATGGGTGTATGGGCAGGCGGGACACTTGTCAAGGTCGATGGCCATGTGCGTACGCGGCACTGTTTAGTTTATGATGAAAATTTTCATGGTTGGCCGATAAAAGTTAATAGTTATCACAATTTGGCGCTAGCAGACTGTCCCGCTGGTTTTCAAGTGTTTGCATATGCCGAAGATGGCTCGATAGAGGCAATTCGTCATAAAGATTTACCATGGGAAGGTTGGATGTGGCATCCGGAAAGAGAAGCGCCCTTCTCTAATAAAGATATCAAACGGTTAAAGGCATTATTTGGTGAATGAAAATATTCTGGCTTTAGCAATGCAAGCCGCAAAAAAAGCGGGGCAAACCATTCTTGATTATTACGGGAAAGATCATATTACTTATGAGAAGCATGACGGGACGCCGCTGACGCTTGCCGATCAGTTATCCAATGATATTATTTTAACAGTGCTAAAACCCACTGATATTAAAGTTGTTTCCGAGGAAACTCCTGAACGCCACATGGGTATTGACGAGTATTGGCTGGTCGATCCTTTGGATGGTACCAAGGACTATTTAGCTAAAAACGATGAATTTACAGTTAATATCGCACTGATTAAAAATAAGGTGCCATTACTGGGCGTAGTTTATGCGCCTGCATTGAATGAATTGTATGCGGGCGTTGTTGGTCAAGGCGCCTGTAAAGAAAAAAACGGTATAAAAACAAAAATGACGTTAATGCCCAAAAGCAAATTCCTACGCATGGCGGTTAGCCGTTTTCATGACAATCCTGATGCACAGGTTTTTGCCCGGGAGAACAAAATATCAGCATATGTGCCGCTTGGTGCAGCGCTTAAATATGGAAGGCTTGCCGCGGGAGAAATCGATATCTATCCAAGACTGGTGGGCACGTCGGAATGGGATACGGCAGCAGGCCAGGCCGTGTTGGAGGCGGCGGGTGGTCAAGTGTTGGATTGGCATACCGGCGAAAGACTTCATTATGATAAAGCCAATAGAAGAAACGGCAGATTTTTGGCACTGCGCAGTCCATATAAATATTCAGAGTTTAAACTTAAAGAATACAGGAGAGAACTATTATGAAAGCAATAATTTTGGCGGCTGGGGAAGGAACCCGTTTGCGGCCTTACACACTGGATCGCCCGAAGTGTCTTGTTGAAATAGATGGCAAAAGTCTTCTTGACAGACAGCTGGCTATCCTACGCACTGCAGACATCCAACCAATCATTCTTATTGGCGGATACCATTCGGAAATGCTTCTGCGACCTGCAACAGAGCTGCGCATTAATCCGCGATATGCGGAGACGAATATGGTTTGGACACTGTTTTGTGCGGAATCTGCTCTTTCAGGTGATTTGATAGTCAGTTATGGCGACATTGTTTATTCGCGTGATGTGTTGAATGCACTTCTTCAATCAGAAGCAGATATATCCGTAACCATTGATTTGGACTGGGAAAATTACTGGCGCGCCAGAAATGAAAACCCGTTGGCCGATGCAGAGACGCTGAAATTAACAACGGATGGACAAATCTTGGAGATTGGGCAGAAACCAAAATCAATGGATGAAATAGAAGGTCAATACATGGGGCTTATGAAATTTTCTGCAAAAGGCGTTGATTTATTGCGGCAGACTTTTTACGAGGGTCAAAAAAAGGGGAATCTTCGGGGAAAGCTGGTTGAAAAAGCTTATATGACGGATTTACTTCAAGCGATGATTGATGAAGGCATTAGACTTGATTCCGTGCCTGTCCACGGTGGATGGGTAGAGGTGGATACAGTGGGTGATTTGACATCAATTATTACCCAAGCTAGATTGTTGGAAATCGAAATAGTTAAAAAAGAATAATATGGATTCTTACAGTAAATCTACAACAAAATACTATAAAAACAGAAATGATACTTTAATGAACTAAATCTGTTTTTTAAGATATCTTTAATATAATAAACGTAGAGGCTGATTCAGTATCGTGTCGAAGACTGCATTGAACTTATTTTGTGCTGCTCTCATAGATATGATTGTCATGGAAAGAAGTGCGACAATTTTCAAGTAAGAAATATGAAGCCATTCTAGTGGCAGGATATGGTAATACCGGGGCAAGTGTAGTTATCGATCTCTTAAAAGAGTGTGACGGTTTTATTTGCCCAGACGTTGAATTTTATGTAGCACAACATCATGATGGTGTTATTGGTCTAGAGAATGCTTTAGTAAATTCTTGGTCAGATTTTGCGCCAGATTGTGCCATACGGCGATTCAATGAATTGATTGATATTTTGGCGCGCCCAGCAACTCGATTTTGCTATGGTTATAATTATTGCGAATTGCTAAGCCCTGCTTTTAAAGCTATATCTAATAAATATATAAGCAAGCTAATCAATTTTAGTCATTCAGGCCATTTCTCTTTCCGTCGAGCAGAAATGAGCTTCCTGTCACATTTCCTGCTCTCTTTAATCAGTTCAATGAGACGCATTATACGTAAAATTAAAAAAAATAATAATTTAAATACTTACTCATTTTTTTTGGATGTTCTGTTGGTAAAGCTTATTAGGCGTTTTTCAGGTTTCAGTACAATTATGGCATGCCCAGCAGAAAATTTTTTAAATATTACCCGCGAATATTTCGATGAGCTTTTTCATGCTCTGGATAAAAATGACGAAGCAGATAAGATAGTATTAGATCAGGGAGCAACAGCGTATCAGCCGGTAAAGACGATGAATTATTTCCATGCTGCTAAAACAATAATAATTGACAGAGATCCGCGAGATATTTTTATTTCTGCCTTATCTTCAACTTACTTACCTATTAAAGTGAAAAATTTTATTATGTGGCATAAAATGACCCGCGAGATGTCTGTTAAGGCAGCATTAGATAACACGCAAATATTTAGAATAAACTACGAAGAACTAATATTCAGTTATTGTGATTCTTGCCGTCGATTATTTTCCTTCCTTGGTTGCGATAATTCTATTCACGTTAATAAAGGTAAGTATTTTGTGCCCGAGAAATCTGCAAAGAGCACAGGAAAATGGATATCATCATCATCATTACAGCGCGAGATTTCTTTGATAGAAAAAGAATTATCAAATTATCTCTATCTTGGACCACGTAGGTTGGAATAATAAATAGTTGTTACAAATAAATACCTTTATTATTATAAAATATCTTTAATAAGGTCTTTTTTGAAAATATTTTCATTCACAAATTCATCGAATAGTTTCACAAAGAACGTCTTAAAGATTGTAACAGGTTCGGCATTGGCGCATTTCATAGCCCTGCTGGTCATGCCTATCATTACAAGGCTTTTTGAACCAGAAGTATTTGGTAGTTTTGCTGTTTTTTCATCAATGATAGGAATTATTTCCGTTGTTTCTTGTTTCCGTTACCATGTTGCGATTATGCTTCCTGAAAGCAATTGTGAAGCATCAAATATCCTTTGTCTAAGCTTTTTGTCTGCTATCCTTATGACATTTATTGTCGGATTGATAGTATGTTTATTTGGTGTAGAAATAATTAAGCTGCTTAATGTAGCGCAATTAAAAAATTATCTTTGGCTAATTCCACTCGCTATCTTGTTTCAAGGGGTATTCTTGGCTCTTAATTATTGGAATTCACGGACAAAACATTTTGGACGCCTTTCAGTTGCAAATGTCATCTCTTCTCTAATCACCCAGACTACTAAACTCATTGCTGGACTGGCTGGTCTTGTTAGTACAGGCGTTTTTATAGTAGCTTCATTACTTGGCAGTATTGTTGCTACATCTATACTTGGTGGTTTAATTTGGAAAGATAATAAGAAGTTTTTTCTGTCTAACATCCGATGGAAGGCAATTTGCCAAAATTGTATTCGGTTTAAAAAATTTCCACTAGTTGAAAGTTGGGGCGCTTTATTAAACAGCATTTCATGGCAACTGCCAGCGTTTATGCTTGCATATTTTTTTTCATCAACAGTTGTCGGATTTTATGCATTGGGTTTAACAGTGGTTAAATCACCCTTAGGTCTGATAGGGAGTGCCTTGTCTCAGGTTTTTTTCCAAAAAGCTAGTGAAGAAAGAACCATTAAAGGTAATAATGCTGAAACTGTCGAAAAACTGATGGACAATTTGATGTTTGTTGGTATTCTTCCTGCGGTGATTTTGGCAATGGTTGGTGAGGAACTATTCATGGTTGTTTTCGGCAGCCGATGGGCTGATGCGGGTATCTATGCACAAATTTTAGCGCCTTGGCTCATATGTTGGTTTATATCTGTACCTCTTGGTTCTCTCTTTGCAGTTTATGAACGACAAGGTACTGATTTGTTCGTTAATTCAATAATATTTATCACAAGAGTCATTTCTTTGTACATCGGTGGAATTTATCAAAATATATATCTTGCACTAGGTCTATTTTCTGTAACAGGCATTGCTGTTTATGGTATTATGGCACTGTTTAACATTAGATTTTCAAAAGCCAATACCAGAAAGATACTTCTTAACCTTTTAAAGTATATTCTACATTCTTTACCGATTTGTGTTTTGCTTGTAGCAATTAAATATTTGTTCGAATTTAATCCTATAGTTATTTTATTATTCGCCAGTACGATATTGATTTTGTATTACTTTATATTCAGGAATAAGTTGTATTCAATTATAAAAACTCGTAATTAGAGAATTATTAAATATTTTTAAGATTGATTACCTTTTGGAGGTTTTTTTGAATATGAAAGTTCCTTTTGTAGATTTAAAGAAACAATACGTCAGTATTAAAACTGAAATTGATGATGCCATCCAAAATGTCATTTCCGATACGGCCTTTATTGGTGGAAAATATTTACAGGCATTTGAAGACGATTTTGCTGCATTTTGTCATGCTAAATATTGCATTGGTGTGGGTAATGGGACAGATGCCATTTATATTGCACTTCGTGCTTTAGGAGTCGGACAAGGTGACGAAGTTATTACAGCGGCTAATTCGTTTATTGCAACGTCAGAAGCCATAACGATGACCGGCGCTAGCGTGGTTTTTGTTGATTGTGATCCACAGACCTATAATATTGATAGTGAAAAAGTGCCATCTTCTATTACAACGCGGACAAAGGCTATTGTACCCGTTCATTTGTATGGACAACCTGCTGATATGAATTCCTTGAGAGCTATTGCACAAAAAAATAACTTGTTCATAGTAGAAGATGCCGCACAAGCACATGGGGCAGAATACGATAATTGTCGTGTCGGTACTTTAGGTGATGCGGCCTGTTTCAGCTTCTTTCCGGGTAAAAACTTGGGGGCATATGGCGATGGCGGTGCTATTGTTACAAATGATGATTATTTGGCTAAAAAATGTCGCATGATTGCAAATCATGGTCGTATAAAAAAATACAATCATGAATTTGAAGGTGTTAATAGCCGCCTTGATGGTTTACAGGCAGCTATTTTATTGGCCAAACTCAAGCACCTTGATGATTGGATACAAAAAAGACGAGATAATGCAGCCTTGTATAGAGAACTTTTAAGTGATTTTGGTGTGTCGTGCCCTTTTGTTGCTTCCAATGTCAAGCACGCTTATCATTTGTTTGTTATTCAAGTATTACATCGAGAGGAGATCCAAAATTATTTAACTACTAAAGCAATAGCAACGGGTATTCATTATCCAATACCATTACCGAATTTGGCGGCTTACAAATATCTTGGTCATAAGCAAAATGACTTTCCGAATGCAATGGAACTGTCTAATAAAATTTTATCATTACCTATGTTTGCTGAACTGGAAAGAGAACAGATTGAATATGTTTGTTTAGAGTTGCGTAATGCGCTTAAAAATAATGAAGGAGAAAAAAAATAATGGCATCCGCTATTGTGAGTTTAGCTATAATTGGTTGTGGTACAATATCACAGAAACATATTAACGCATTGCAAAATATTGAAAACGCAAAGATTGTTGCTGTATGTGATATGAACCTCAATTTAGCCAAAAGCACCGGCGAAAAATTACATGTGCCTAGCTATACCGATCCTAATGAAATGGCAATTAAAGAAAAGTTTGATGTCTTTGATATTCTAACTCCTTCAGGAAACCATGCATCAATAATTTTAGACTTAGTTAAATATAAAAAACATTTTATTGTTGAGAAGCCACTGGCTTTACGTATCGATGATGCAGATCAGATTCTACAAGTTTGTGATGAAAACGGTATAAAGATTTTTGTTGTTCAGCAAAACCGTTATAACTTGCCGATTGTTAAATTGAAAGAAGCAGTTGCTCAGGGTCGATTCGGCAAGCTTGTTCTTGGCACCATTCGTTTGAGGTGGTGCAGGCAGCAAAATTATTATGATGAGAAAAAGTGGCGGGGTACTTGGGCCGCTGATGGTGGAGTGTTAACAAACCAAGCGAGCCATCATATCGATATGCTTATTTGGATGATGGGGGATGTCGAAAGTGTTATGGCAATGACAAGTACGAGATTGGTAAAAATTGAAGCAGAAGATACCGGCATTGCTATTGTGAAATTCTGTAATGGGGCTTTAGGCGTTATAGAGGCCACGACTGCAACTCGTCCCAAAGACTTAGAAGGTTCTCTAAGCATTCTTGGTGAAAAAGGCTCGGTTGAAGTTGGTGGGTTCTTCATGAATCAATTGAAGACTTGGCAATTTCAGGATATTCTTCCTGTGGATGAAACTATATGGGCAAATTTTAGTAAAAATCCTGATATGCCGGCATGGAATCATGCACAATATCTTAAAGATGCAATTAAGTGTATCCAGGAAAACAGAAGAGGACTTGTAGATGGTCTGGCGGGCAGAAGATCCTTGGAGTTAATAAATGCGATTTACGAATCTGCAGAGACAGGTAAAATGGTGCACTTAAGATTTCGACCACAGTTTTGCCGTTTAGGCCAAGGCCATCATGAATAAGCCAACAATAATTGAAAGCCAAATTAGAGATGTTCAATTTGGTGCCAATGTTACAATTGTGAACCCTGTAAACCTTTACGGTTGCCGGATTGCAAATGATTGCTTCATTGGTCCTTTTGTTGAGATTCAAAAGAATGTGATAATAGGATCGCGCACAAAGATTCAATCACATTCCTTTATTTGCGAATTAGTTGAAATTGGTACCGATTGCTTCATCGCTCATGGTGTAATGTTTATCAATGATATATTTTCAATAGGTGGACCTGCTGGTGGGAAAAAAGAAATTTGGAAAGATACACATATTGGTAATCATGTTTCAATCGGTTCTAATGCTACTATTCTTCCTGTAAAGGTTTGTGACAATGTGGTTATTGGTGCGGGTGCCGTTGTGGTGAAGGATATACTTAATTCTGGCATATATGTTGGGAATCCAGCTATGTTCATCCGTCCATTAAATAAAAATGATTTCTGAAAATGCTTTTATAATTTGTAAAATATGAAAGGGCTTTACTTATTATCTATGGTGATTGATCGATCACCTGGCTATGCTGAAAAAATTTATGGTCAAGTAGATGCTTTTCGTAAGTCAGGTATCGAAATGGATGTAATTTCTTTAGGTAGTGACCCATCTGTTACGCTCATCAAGTATCCAAACCTAAAGACTGATAATGCTACACTTCTTTGTCGATTTAGAAAAAACTGCTGGAACAATCGCGAAAAATTATTTTCTTCTGCCCTGCAATACATTGAAATGGTAAATCCAGAGGTTATATATATTCGCCATCCATTTTCAGACCCTATTTTTATTCTATTCCTTTACAAACTCAAAAAATCTATTGCCCCCAATACGATTGTTTTATCGGAGATACCTACTTTCCCATATGAACATGATGTAAAGTATACTATTCGAGGAAGATTAAAATTAGAAATGGATCGTTTGTGTAGACTGTTTTTAAAATATTTTATCGATAGAATTATATCTGTTGATTATGATGCAAATATTTTTGATATAAAAACAATATCAATTCAAAACGGTGTTGATGTAAATGCTTATACTTTGTTCCATAATGCACACGGATTGGATTTACCATTAAGATTAATTGGTGTTGCTAATTTAATGGACTATCATGGCTATGATCGCATTATAGAAGCTATGTCAAAAAAGTTATTGAACCAAAATAATATGAAAGTTGATATTGAATTTCATATTGTTGGTCCATCAACTATAGCATTATCGAAACTTAAAATGGATGTCGAGAGAAGAAATCTTTCTAAGTATGTTATATTCCATGGGCAAAAAACAGGGAAGGATCTGGATTATATTTTTAATAAATGTCATATCGCAGTCGGGTCGCTTGCATGGCATCGTATTAATGTTACCCAAGCATCTAATCTCAAGTCACGTGAATATATGGCTAGAGGGATACCGTTTATTTATGCTGCGAAAGACCAAGGTTTACCCGAAAACTATCCATATGCACTCAAGGTTCCTTTAAGTGATGCACCAATAAATTTTGAAGAAGTTTTTGATTTTGCAAAAAAATGTTATGAAAATATTGGCTTTGAAAGACAAATGCGCGAGTTTGCAAGGCATGAATGGACTTGGTCGGTTGTAATGCAACCAGTGATTAACGAAATAAATAAATTACTTCTTCATCGAGTAGATAAATTGAAGCAATGTATACATTAATTTCATTAGTTGTATTAATCCTATCGTGGTGCCTTTTTAAAAGAGTTTCTGGTTCCATGAAATTAACTCAGCTAAACATGGTGAGTTGGATTTTTTATATTCATCTAATTATGTTGAGTTTTATTGCATCGATTTTTGTCGTTAATGGTTGGGAAAATTATGAACAAATCTCATTTATAGGTGCTGATGCTAGATTTTATGGATGGTTGTCGATACAATATACCATGATCGCAATGCCTGCTGGTATGCTATTTATTAATTATTTATATGGCTATGTTTCTAGCAAAAAAATGTTCAACTCTTATGTTAATTCATCAATAGTTACATTATTTTCTCAAAGAGATTCTTATGCTCTTTATCCATTGTATGTGTCGAGTTTTGTTTCTTTAGTAACAGTTATATATACATTCATTTTACTTAAAAATATTCCAATTTATGGAGTTATTCAGGGATTAGATTCATATTCTCTAGCACTTCTGAGAACAGAAGCCTTTATGGAGTTTGATGGCAGTGATACTATTAGGAAACTATTTGGTGTAACTCTTACACCAATTCTATGTTATGTCGCATACGCATACTGGCGCTTAACTAAACTGAAAAAACATTTGATCTGGTTTCTGATCATGTTTGTTTTTTCTTTTTTTATAGTAACTTATAATATTGCCAAAATTCCTGTTGTTCTTTTTATTTTAGGTTTTTTGTTTTTAAATGTTTTGATTAATGGTTATGTAAAAAAGACTACTCTTTTTTGTATGGCATTTTTGGCATTAATCGTAATTGTGTTTGCTTACATATTTGTAATGCATGTAGTGGATATAGAACCTTTATTCAATATCATTTGGCGCAGAATAATATTTGGTGAAATTGTAGGTACATTTTATTCATTTGAGTATTTTCCGAATACCCATGACTTTATTGGGTGGACTTCTTTATCGAAGATTCTGCCATTTGATATAGGACTGGGTAATAGTGAAAGAGCTTTCAAAATTTTAATGTATATTACTAATCCGGGATCTATTCAAGATGGTAGAGGTGGTGTTGTGAATAGTTTATTTATACAAGAAGCATGGGCTAATTTTGGTTTATATGGAGTGATTTTCGCCCCGTTTTATGTGGGTATGATTGTCCAACTTATTTACAATTTTTTCCTAAGTTTTAAAAAAACACCCGTAACCTTAGGTGTACTTGCGTATCTTTCATATAAGATGCCAGTGTCTAGTGGTTTTTATCATTTTGTGTTTGATGAAGCTTTAGTATTTATTTTTATTTTTTTTATATCAATATACGTGACTGCTTTAATTTTGAAGAAAATCAAAAAGCAAGAAGTTAGAGAGAAGATATATGAATCTTCTTTTACCTGACAATATGAATCCTGAAAAATATTGATAGATTTAGGTGGACTGTCATTAGAAAATGAGTTTTATCTCAATTGTAATTGCTACCCATAATGGTTCCGAGTATATATCAGAACAATTACATTCTATACTAGATCAAACTTATAGAGATTTTGAGATAATTGTTATCGATGATTGCTCGCATGATTCAACAGTAGAGATTATTAAAGAAATATTTACTGAAAGAAAATTCCTAAATTATAGTATAGAGGTTAATAGCTCTAATATTGGGGTTACAAAGACTTTTGAAAAAGGGATAGGAAAAAGTAAGGGAAAATACATAGCTATAAGTGATCAGGATGACATTTGGCTTCAAGACAAGTTAGAAAAATCTCTGAATGCTTTAGAAAAATATAGTGCAGATATTGTACATTCTCCTTCTTTAATATTAAAAGGTTCTAATGAAAAACCTTCATCTATTATTTATCCAGAGCATAGAAATTTTAAAAACCTATTTGCATTACTCATGCATAACAATGCACGAGGTGCTACGCTTTTTATGAAGAGAGATTTTGTTACTAAATTAATCCCTTTTTCTAAGTATGATCTTTATGACAAATGGATTTATTTTTTAGGAATTTTATATGGGAAGGTTTATTATTTTGATAAACCATTACATTATTATAGGATACATAAAGAAAATTATATTGGTGACAAATATAAATTTAGAAGGAAAAAGGATTTGATTCTAAAATTGAATTCAGAGATGCTTTTTTACAAACAATTATTTGAATATGTTAGTCGGAATAAAGATGTAAAATATTGTTATTCTTATAATGAAATTTTAAATGAGATAGAAAACATTATCAAATTTATTAATGATATCTCTATTTGTATAAATAATAAAAATTTAATGGAGTGTTTTTGGAAATATTTACAAAATATTTTTGGTAGAGGTTTTAACAAAGCAGAAAAAATTACGTATCTTTATTATTACTTGTTTAAGTTAAGGTAAAAGGCATTAGAAAAAAGGTTGTTATGCAAGTAATTATTTGTGTGAATTATAATAATGATTATGAAACAACATGCTTTATACAGCAGTTATTGGAACGTGATTATTTTTATAATGGCCATATAATATTAGTAAATAATGGTATTTCTGTAAATAAAATCTTAGCTGATCTATGTTCCAGTAATCAGCAGCGTATCCATTTCTATCAGGCAGAAAAAAATTTAGGATATTTTGGTGGTGCATGGTGGGGATTAAATCAATATCTTAGCAAATTTTCAATGCCAGAATGGATTATTTTATCGAATACGGATATACATTTCCCAGATTTGGATTTTTTTCAAAAGATAGCTCACTATAAAGCAAAGACACTTCCGGCAATTATTGCACCGGAGATAGTTTTCCAATCTAGCGATGGTTGGTTGCTTGTGAAGCAAAACCCACATTTTACTAAACGTCCATCAAAATATCGGATGTTGTTCTACAAATATATCAATCGATTTTTCCTTTTGGGTATGGCGTATAATTTTTTGTCTAACATTAAGAATTACACCGGTATTAAAAATTTAATTGTGAATAAATTAATTAAATTGAAAGCTACAACCGAAAAAAAGCAAAAAGTAATATATGCCCCTCATGGAGCGTTTATTATATTTAATAGACTTTATTTTGATTCGGGTGGTACGCTAAAACATGGATGTTTATTGTTTGGCGAAGAAATAAGTGTGGCAGAAACTGCTTATATACTTAAATTGCCCGTATTGTATGATTCAAGCTTGTGTGTTATCCATACTGGTGGAGGGACGACTAGTTTGATTCCTTCTCCCGAATATATTAAATACAAAAATGAATCAGCACAATATTGTTATGATTTATTATACAAGCGTAATACTTCATTATGATCTGAGAAAATGTCCATTTGCAATGGGTAAAAACATTGAAATATTTGTATGACAATGCGACGGTATCTGTAATAATTCCTGTGTACAATGCTGAAAAATATATCGGTAACACTATTGAATCAGTATTAAATCAAACATATAAAAATATATCAATTGTGTTGGTTGATGATTGTTCTAATGACAGGTCTAGAAGAGTTATAGATGGGTATCTTAAGTACAATGAAAATATTATCTATCACCTAAACTCTACTAATATCGGTGCCGCTAAAGCAAGAAATAAAGCGCTTGAAATTGCAAAGGGGCGATATGTCGCATTTCTGGATAGTGATGATTTATGGTATCCTGAAAAAATTGAAAAACAATTAGATTTTATGACAAATAATAGAATAGCATTTTGTTATACAGCCTATGAGATGATTGATGATGAAGGCCGTCTAATAAAAGAAAAAATCAGAATATTAGAAAAAGCGGAATATAAGCATTTACTGAAAAGAACTATGATATCAACACCAACAGTATTATTAGATCGTCAATTAATAGGTGATGTTAAGATGCCTATTAGGAGAACAGGTCAAGATTATGCCTATTGGTTACTGCTCTTACGCAAAATTGGAATTGCTTATGGTATAGATGAAGCGCTGGTTAAAGTTAGACGGCGTAAGAATTCATTGTCAAAAAATAAAATACAAAATATTCGGGATGTGTGGTCAATACAAACTAAATTTGAAAATATTCCTCTATTGAAAGCGACTTATAATACAACATGTTATGTGTTTAACTCATTCTTCAAAAGATATTTCTAATAAGTTTTTAAAGTTAATGTACATTACAAACAGTCCTGGCGTTGCGCTGATTGCTGAACGTAATTCAGTTGACCGTATTTGGATAGATTTGGAAATTCTCGGCAAAGAAAAACGGCAGGCTAATGTTGATTCCGTTAAATCCCATCACACCATAAAAGATATTTCTGTTATTAGGAAAATTATCAACTCTGCTGAACTGCTTGTTAGAATAAACCCTTTGTATGATGGTACGCAACACGAAATTGAGGAGGTCGTTGCCAGAGGTGCCGATGTCATCATGCTTCCTATGTATCAAACGGCAGATGATGCCAAACGATTTGTGGATATGGTAAATGGCAGAGCAAAAACAATGTTGCTTTTGGAAACCATAAATGCAGAAAAACATATTGAACAGACACTTAATACCTCCGGTGCGAATGAGATTCATATAGGGTTAAATGACCTGCACATTGAGTATAAAATGAAATTCATGTTTTCGCTTCTAGCTAATGGCAAGGTTGATGAGATTTGTGCGAAAATCAGGCCGTTAGGTATTCCTTATGGTTTTGGTGGTATTGCGGGTTTGGATGAAGGTGGATTGCTACCTGGGCGTATTGTTATTGCTGAACATTACAGAATTGGTTCGAGTATGGCAATTCTGTCAAGAAGCTTTTACGATGCAAGTAGCCAGAAAGATGCTGATGAAACGGAAGCAGTTTTTTCAAAAGGTATGAGAGAAATTCGCGCATATGAAGAATATCTTGCTGATGCACCAGCATCGTTTTTTGAAAATAATTGTGCCGAACTGAAGAAGCGGGTCACAGACATCGTTCAGAAACTTACATGGGCATAATAAGACAAAATACCATGAAACTTGATTATAATGTCTTATGTAAAATTGGTGCAAAATATGGCGATTCTTTTTATCTGCTGAATTCGCAACAGTTCAGAAAAAATTATCTGGAACTGCAAAAGGCGTTCAGAGATATTTATCCTGAAACACACATTGCTTATTCATATAAAACCAATTACATTCCATCCCTTTGTAAAATAGTAAAAGAGCTTGGCGGCTATGCGGAAGTTGTTTCTCATATGGAATGGGAGATTGCAAAACGTGTTGGCGTGAAAGCGGACAAGGTTATCTTTAATGGTCCGTTTAAATATCAGGATGCAGTAGAGGAAATTCTTCTTTCCGGTGGCGTGGTAAATATTGATTCGGTGTATGAAATTCCGTTTATTACGCAACTTGCCGATGAGAATCCTGATAAAATACTTAATGTCGGTTTGAGATGCAATTTTGATATTGGCGATGGTGTTAAATCACGCTTCGGTATTGACGTTGATTCTGATGATTTTGATAAAGTTCTTCATTTTTTTAAAAACAAGAAAAATGTTCATCTTGAAGTAATTCACTGCCATTTTGCTACCAGAAAATTGGAAAGTTGGATTCAGCGAGTAGATGGCATATTCCGCCTGATTGATTTACGACTAAAAAAAGTGCCCATGTGCTTTGATTTGGGGGGTGGAATGTTTGGCAAGATGGCAGATTCTCTCAAATCTCAATTTGATTCTTACATACCCACTTATAAAGAATATGCAGAAGTTGTCGCTGGAAGTTTTGCCGAAAAGTTTTCAGGTACAGAAAAACCGATCCTGTTCATTGAGCCGGGCAGCGCTTTGTCAGGAGATGTAATGCAATTTGCTGCCCGTGTTGTCAGTTTGAAAACAACAAGAGGTAAAAAGATTGCCACGCTTCATGGAAGCGTTTACAATATTAATCCAACACTAAATGGGAAAAACCCGCCTATTCATGTTTATCATGGCGGTGAAAATAAACTGCAGCGGTGCGAGAACCTTGATTTCGGAGGTTACACCTGTATTGAATCCGATTATTTGTATCGTGGTTATACTGGCGAAATTGCTGTTGGTGATTATGTAGTTTTCGATAATGTTGGTTCGTATTCTATAGTGTTAAAACCTCCTTTCATTCTGCCTAACTTTACGATTGTTAATTACAATGACGAAACGGGTGAGATTTTGCCCGTAAAAGATGCAGAGACCTTTGATGATCTGTTCCATACATTTAAATTCTGATTCTTGATGTAGGGCGCAAAGATTTGTATCCTTTATTTAAAAGATGTTTCGATGTTTTGTTCTCATTGAGTGTATTGGTGTTGTTAGCTCCTTTATTTATAGTGTTTGCGGTATTAATAAAACTCGATTCGCGAGGCCCTGTTTTTTACAGACAAGCCCGTCTCGGTAAAAACGGTGTAGAATTTTCCATGTATAAGTTTCGCTCAATGGTTGTTGATGCAGAAAGTAAGGGAGCGGGTTTGTTCAATTATGAAAATGATCCCAGGGTAACCAGAATTGGCAGCTTTTTAAGAAAGACAAGTTTGGATGAATTCCCGCAATTCATAAATGTTTTGAAAGGCGATATGTCGATTATTGGCCCCCGGCCACCCGTTGTATATGAATTAGGTGACTATGAGACACTAAATTCCCGCTATAAAAAGAGGTTTACAGTTTTGCCGGGTATAACCGGCCTGGCACAGGTAGAAGGTCGAAACAGCATAACATGGGATCGTAAAGTTAATTATGATAATCAATATGTTGAATTAATAAAAAAAAGATGGTTTCTTGTTGATTTGAAAATCTTCTTTAAAACTATACTGAATATTTTTCAGAGAAAAGATATTTATGAAAACAAAGTTAATGCTCATCTAAATGATGAACAGTCTGCCGAAGAATCTGCGGCGGAGATCATTGCCAGGGCGCATGCAAAAGAGAATGAACAATCCTGAAATAATTTGTGTTGTGAAGGTGATTTTATGACTAAGACAACAATAGAAAATAGATATGTTTGGTTAAATGGTGAAATAGTCGGCTTGCCGGATGCCAAGATCAATATATTGACTCCAACAGCACAATTCGGCGCAAATGTTTTTGAGGGGATTCGCTGTTACTGGAATGAAGACAGGGAGCAGCTTTTCGCTTTTCGTTTAGCTGAACACTACAAGCGCCTACTAAATTCTGTAAAAATGTTCAGAATAGAGAACAGATATTCCGTTGATGAAATGAAATACAGCTTGATTGATGTGGTTAGGGCAAATGAATACAAGGAAGATATAGCGGTAAGGCAGACAATCTTTATAGACGGTTTCGGCACATGGAGTGCGCGAGGGCCTGTAGGTATGTTTATAGCACCTATTCCAAAAAGTAGAACGTTGATAAATGACAAATCATGTTTTCGGTGCTGTGTCAGTTCTTGGGAACGTGTGAGTGATCGTAATCTTTCCCCGAGAATCAAAGTTGGTGCAAATTACATCAATAGTCGTATGGCGCAACTAGAAGCCCAGGAAAATGGGTATGATTCTGCAATTTTCCTAAATAATCTGGGAAAGATTTCAGAGGCCCCTGGTTCATGCTTATTCATGATCCGCGATGGTGTTCTGATTACGCCGCCGTGTACTGCTTCCGTGTTGGAGAGTATAACCAGAGCGACTATAATTGAGCTTGCAAGAGATCTTCTTCATGTTGAAACAGTTGAGCGCGATATTGACAGAACCGAATTGTATATATGTGATGAGGCATTTTTATGCGGTTCTGCTGTTGAGATTAAACCAATTATTAATATTGATGGGTACATAGTCGGCAATGGTGAAGTTGGTACTATTACGAAAAAGATACATGGCTTGTATATCTCAGCCGTATCCGGACAGCTTGATGAATATGCAAAGTGGCTGACAAAAGTATATTGATGGTGAATGGTGGATAGTGGATAGAAAAACGTTCTATGTCCTAGGTTAACAGAAAAGAATCGGGGAAAACGGCCGTTTGTAGATACCCGACAGACAACCTCGGGTATGACAAATTGGGGGTTGTCATTCCCGCAATTTCCAGGCGGGAATCCAGAAAAGACATGGATACCCGACAAAAAATATCGGGTATGACAGATTTATGGATGCCCGACAGAGACCTTCGGGTATGACAAATTGGGGGTTGTCATATCAGTGATCGTGATTAATCTTGAAAAGTGTTTCACTAAGTGGTATGGTTTATAAAACGAAGCATTTTGCCAGATGGGCGCGAAAAGCCGGTTTAAATGACGCCTTATTGATAACAGCCGTTTATGAAATGCAGAGAGGCTTATTAGATGCTGATCTTGGTGGTGGTATTGTGAAGAAACGCATTGCTCTGCCTGGCAGAGGGAAGCGAGGCAGTACCAGGACATTGCTGGCGACAAACTTAGATAAGAAGTGGTTTTTTGTTTTTGGTTTTGAAAAAAACGAGCTTGAAAATATTTCTGAAAAAGAACTGTTAACGTTAAAAATGCTGGCAAAAGACCTTTTGTCGATGTCTGCAAGTCAAATTAAAGTAGCTGTGGACGAAGGCATTTTGGTGGAGGTTGAATATGAAGCGTGAAAAATATCAGAGCCGCCTTATGGGGGCAGTTCATAAAACAGCTCAGGATCTATATAAACTCAAGGTCATAGATAAACGTAAAATGCACGAATATGACTTGTTGTGTGTCGAACCGGTTGCTGTTTATTCAGCGGAACAGATTCGTTCTTTAAGGGAGCGTTATCGGCTTAGTCAAGCCGTAATGGCAGCAGTGCTGAATACCAGTATTTCTACAATCCAAAAGTGGGAGCTTGGAGATAAACATCCTGCCGGTCCCTCCCTCAAGCTATTGAGTATTCTTGATCGTAAAGGTCTTGAAGTTCTAAGATAAAAGAATGTTCAACGTAAAGAAAAAAACTGTTCAATGTTCTATGTCAGGGAAAAGCCGTTCTAAGTTCTAGGTTAACAGAAAAAAATCGGGTATAAAGGCCGTTTGTAGATGCCCGACAGAGACCTTCGGGCATGACACTGTAGGGTTGTCATTCCCGCAGTTTCCTGGCGGGAATCCAGAAAAGGCATAGATGCCCGACAGAGACCTTCGGGCATGACAGATTTATGGATGCCCGACAAGAAATCTCGGGTATGACAGTTGTGTGTGGATATCCGACAGACATGTCCCCGAAATTATCTGTCGGGGAAACTTCGGGCATGACACTGTAGGGTTGTCATTCCCGCAATCTCCAGGCGGGAATCCATCATAAAGGGTTTATATGCAATACTACATTTACATTTTGGCAAGCAAGAAAAAATGACTTTGTTGATGGATTTACCAAAGAATATGCTGTTCATAATCTTGTGTATTTTGAGGTTACAGAGTCGGCGGAAAGTCTGGAAAATCATTATCATTGACTAAAGTGAACAATTATCATATTAAATGTTCACTTTGATAGACAATATGGTATGAAAACGGAAATCGCTAAGAAAATCATAGCTGAATGGTTGATGTACCAGGCATCTTTTCCTTTGATGGCGAGGGATGCCCACGTTTTAAAATTGGAAAAGACGGCGGAGATTGTTGCCATAGCCGGGCCGCGTCGTTCCGGTAAAACCAGTTATATGCATCAATTAATACAGGATCTTCTGGCCACGAATCAATGGGACCGTGATGATATTCTGTTTGTAGATTTTGAAGATTACCGTCTTTCGGGTTTCACGGCAATGGATACGGACAGTCTTTTTACCGCCTTTCAGCAGGTCGCCGGGAAGGCGCCGACCTTTCTTTTTTTTGATGAAATTCAACATCTACCAGGGTGGAGCAAGGTTTTAAGAACTCTTCATAATCAAAACCGGTATAAAATTGTTGTAACGGGCAGCAATGCCGGACTGCTGGAAAAAGAAATTGCCACGGAATTGCGCGGCCGGTGCCGAAATATCCTGATGATGCCGTTTTCTTTCCGGGAAAGTCTTCGTTTTCACAATATCCCGCATGATGCCAAAACGCTTTTGACGCCGGCGCGGGGGCGGGTTCAGAAGGCTTTTGAACAATATCTTCAAGAAGGCGGATTTCCGGAGGTCGTCAAGAAAGAGGCTGTTTCTGAAAAAAGAGAAATGCTGCAGAACTACTATCGGACGATCTTTTACAGAGATATTATTGACCGATACAATGTTAAGGCCAAGACTGTTTTGGAATCGGTCATGCGCTACTGCCTGAATACTTTTTCCGACTTGTTTTCCATTTCTCTGTTTGAAAAAGAATTGAAACGACATAAGCTTTCCGGCAGCAAACAGACGATTGCCAACTACCTTGGTTATTTACAGGAGGTTTTTTTTCTGACTGCTAATGAAAAATTCAGCTATTCGCCGCGACAGCGAATCATGAATCCAAAAAAGATATATCTTCTGGATATGGGATTTTCGATGCTGTCCACAAGTTTTTCTGAAAATCGCGGCAAGCTGTTGGAGAATGCGGTGGCCATTGAACTGTTTAGAGGACGCAAGGAATGTTTCTATTACAAAGGCCGGCGGGAATGCGATTTTATTATAAAAGAGGGGTCTAAGCCGACGATGGCCATTCAAGTCTGCTGGGAATTGAATGCAAAGAATGAACTGCGTGAGCTCAAAGGGCTAAGGGAAGCAATGACGTCTTTTAATATTGAGAAAGGCATTATCCTAACCAATGATGAAGAAAATATTTTGGAATATGAAAGAGCCAATATCGAAGTTACGCCTGTTTGGAAATGGCTTCTGCAACGGTATTAATGAAGATTAAAATATGTTTTACGTTCTAGGTTGGGGAAAAGACGTTCTATGTTAACAGAAAAAATAGAGTATGACGGCCGTGTGGATGCCCGACAGACAACCTCGGGCATGACACTATGGGGTTGTCATTCCCGCAATTACCAGGCGGGAATCCAGAAAAGACATGGATGCCCGACAGATAATCTCGGGTATAATAAAGGAGGTCATTCCCGCAGTTTCCACCCCTGTCATTCCCGCAGTTTCCAGGCGGGAATCCAGAAAAGACATGGATGCCCGACAAACAATCTCGGGCATGACAAAGGTTATGGATACCCGACAGACAACCTCGGGCATGACAAAGGTGTGGATATTCGATGGAAAAATTCAGGTATGACAGATGTTATAGATACAAGAAAAAAGCATGGTCTTAAGATTGAAGAATGAAGGAATGGATAATCGACAACTGATGCTAAGAATTGATATTATAGGGTAATTGAAAATTTCCTGCGACTATTCCAGGCACAGTAAGGTCTTCGTCAAGAGATTCCCAGCGCAAGGCATAACCATTCAGGCGTAAAGTTACTTCTTTTAATTTTTCTTCCGGGGCATTGGCAAGCAGCTTAAAACGACTGGCCGGAAAACCAATGATCCGTCCATCGGTGAGCTCGATGTAGATTATTCTCTTTTCTACCCATGTTCTGATAGCGGTCGGTTCGACGGATTCATTTTTCATGGCTAAAGTATTCATAAAATTTATCCTCCAAAAAGTTACGGTATTCGAAGATTGTCCTTTCGATTTGCCGTATGTTTTGCGGTGGAACACCTTTGTTACGCGCCAATCGGACAGGATCAAGCCAGAATTTGCATTCGCCATCCGGCGTTTCTACATGGATATGAGGTGGTTCCTTCCTTTCATCAGAGTAAAAATGATATCTGAATGATCCCAATTTCATTACCGTAGGCATGGATTTATAATAGACTTAATCAATTTTAAAAGCAATTACAAATTGGCGGGCTGCGAAAGCTGGTATATTGTTACAAGTGATAGGAAAAATAGAAAGAATGTTCTAGGTTCAACGTTCTATGTTAACAGAAAAAATAGAGTATGACGGCCGTGTGGATACCCGACAAACAATCTCGGGTATGACACTGTAGGGTTGTCATTCCCGCAGTTTCCACCCCTGTCATTCCCACAATTTTCTGGTGGGAATCCAGAAAAGACATGGATACCCGACAGACAACCTCGGGTATAATAAAGGAGGTCATTCCCGCAATCCCCAGGCGGGAATCTATAAAAGGCATGGATACCCGACAGACATGTCCCCGAAATTATCTGTCGGGGAAAATCTCGGGCATGACAAAGGAGGTCATTCCCGCAATCCCCAGGCGGGAATCCATCATAGAGGGTTTACATGCAATATTACGTTTACATTTTGGCGAGCAAGAAAAAAGGAACTCTTTATATTGGTGTAACCTCCAATCTTGTTAAGAGGATTTATGAACACAAAAATGACTTGGTTGATGGATTTACCAAAGAATATGCTGTTCACAATCTTGTATATTTTGAGACTACGGAGTCGGTGGAAAGCGCGATTGCCCGTGAGAAACAGCTCAAGAAATGGAACCGGGCATGGAAGATTCGCTTGATAGAGAAGAATAATTCTGAATGGCGGGATTTATATACAGAGTTGATTTAAAAGCACTGGATGCCCGACTGAAAATATCGGGCATGACACTATGGGGTTGTCATTCCCGCAATTTCCTGGCGGGAATCCAGAAAAGGCATGGATGCCCGACTAAAAACATCGGGCATGACAGCTGTGTGGATACCCGACAAAAAATATCGGGTATGACAGCTGTGTGTGGATACCCGACTGAAAACATCGGGCATGACACTGTAGGGTTGTCATTCCCGCAATTTCCAGGCGGGAATCCAGAAAAGGCATGGATGCCCGACTGAAAATATCGGGCATGACAGCTGTGTGGATACCCGACAAAACCTCAAAGCTCTCTAAAATATCTTGACATATATTTCGTCATATGAGATGTCAAATGACGAAATAAGCGCCGTTCTTGCGCAGGATTCTTCAATATGACAGATTTATTCATAAATCGTCGACTTGATCTGCCAAACCTTTTGGATAAAAAATCTCTGTTCCTTTTAGGGCCGCGGCAGACGGGAAAGACGTCTCTGATTCAAAATAGTGTGCCGGATGTCCGTTATTATGATCTTCTGGACAGTTCAACCTATCTTACATTGAGTCGTGAACCTGGTCGTCTGGCGGAAGAAGTTGGTACCTCCGTGAAGTGTGTTGTGATCGATGAAATTCAGAGACTGCCTTTATTGCTCAACGAGGTTCAACGCTTAATAGAAAGCAGAAAAGTTCATTTTCTCCTGACAGGATCCAGCGCGCGTAAACTTCGTCGCGGCGGCATTAATCTGTTGGGCGGAAGGGCGCGAGTTAATTATTTGCATCCGCTGACGTCAAATGAGTTAGGTGATCAATTCAATCTTCGCACTGCCATGACGCGTGGCTTGTTGCCTTCCATTTATTTTTCCGATGATCCGAAAGCAGATCTTGAGTCCTATTGCGGGCTATATTTGCAGCAGGAAATTATGGCTGAAGGCGCGACAAGAAATATTCCGGCGTTCAGCCGTTTTCTGAAAATAGCGGCGCATAACAACGGATGCATTGTGAATTTTACCAATATTGCCAGTGACGCTCAGGTGGCCCGTACGACGGTCTATGAGTACTATGATATTTTGAAAGACACTTTGATTCTCCGTGAACTGCCGTCATGGCGCAAAACAGTTAAAAGAAAACCGCTGGCTTCCTCAAAGTATTATTTTTTTGATGTAGGCGTTGTATCCGCCCTGCAGGGGCGGCCGTTTCTTCCCGGAACACCTGAGTTTGGCGAGGCTTTTGAAACGTTTATCATGCATGAGTTGGTTTGTTACAGCGATTACGTTTCCGGCGATCCGCTATGCTTCTGGAGATCAACCAGCGGCTATGAAGTGGATTTCATTATCGGCGATCATATGGCAGTTGAGGTTAAAGCAAAAGAAAATGTTTCCGTCCAGGATGTAAAAGCCCTGCGCGCCTTGCGGGAAGAAAAAAAGATCAAAAAATTTATTTGCGTCTGTCTCGAACATCGGGAGCGTGAGGTGGACGGAATCAAAGTTGTTCCCTATGCTGAGTTTCTTTCTTCTCTCTGGTCGGGAGAGTATAGGTGATGGGAAAATAGTTGATAGTGGGTGGAAAAATGTTCAACGTTCTATGTTTAAAAAACAGCTGATAGCTAACAAATCATGGATTCCGGAAGAGGGGAAGTACGAAATTTGTTTAGTTAAAGAGGCAGTTTGTGGTATAGACCTTTAAACATCTGATCAATTAAAAAGACGGGGATTTAATATTATGTCCGAAGAACGGGACAAGGTCGAAGCAAAAGAAATTTGCCGCAGCGAAAGAGAAAAAGAAGATGAAATTAATCTTTTCGAGTTGTGGCAGGTGATCTGGAAGCGGCGCAGGTTTGTTGCCTGGATTGTCGGTGTAATTGTCCTCTTGACGGTGATAGTCTCACTCGTCATGACGAATATTTATGAGGCGAAAGCCGTTATCACGCCGGTGGAATCTAAAAATACCGGTGGAGGCGGCGGAATGGCGGCTGCGCTGATGCAGCAGATGGGAGGGCTGGCCGGTATTGGCCTGCCGGATTCGGCATCAGCAGCGGAAATTATGCTGCTTTTAAAATCCAATGTTCTGCGCGAAAAAATTATTAAGGACTACAATCTGCTTCCCACTTTATTCAGCGATCAATGGGATGAGGAGAAAAAAGCCTGGAAAAAAGAGACGGGTTGGGGATTCAGCCTTAATCCGCTGACATTGATTTCCAAAATGTTTTCGCTGGTAAAACCAGCCGATAAAAAAGCCGTCAAGAAAGAGCCGGGGATCCCCGATGTCTGGGATGGTTTGCGCTCGCTCGATGGTCTGGTTAAAATAAGTAATAATATAAAAGATAAGTCGATAACCATTACGGCGGAATTTGATGATCCTGTTATTGCCGCGAACATTGCCAATTATTTTCTGGCGGCGCTCAATAATCACATGAGCTCTGAGGCGAAAAGGGTAGCAGCCATCAACAAAAAATATCTGGAGGAGCAGTTGCAGGAAACGGCTGATCCTTTAATCAAGCAAAAGATTTATAACATGATCGCTCAGCAGATCGAAACGGCGATGATGGCGGAAGTGAAAGAAAATTTTTCTTTCAAGATTATTGATCCACCCAAAGTGCCTGATCAGAGGATAAAACCAAAAAGAACTCAAATGGTGATTCTCAGCTTTATTGTCTCATTGTTTATCGCTGTGTTTATTGTGTTCTTTCTGGAATATCTGGAGAAGGTAAAAAGACTGAAGACCAAAGGCTGACGGTTGAAGGCTTGAAGCCCGGCGATTGAGACTGTGTCGTAATGGTTAACTGTACATATTTGTCATTCTGAACCATTCGCTATGCTCGAGGACAGGCTCCCATTGTCATCCTGAGCAACGCGAAGGATCTCATAATAACAAAGAGATTCTTCGTCTAAAGCCTCAGAATGACATTGCGACACAGTCTCGAATGCCGGGGAAAACTGAGAGCCAACAGCGGCAATTAACTTACGGAGGGGTTCACTTGTATAAAAAAATATCAGCAATAATATTTTTAATATTCTTTCTTTTTTCCATGAATATTGCCTATGCGCAGCCTGCCTGGAAGGATTTAACCCAGGAACAGAAAACGGCAATTCTGAACAAATTAACTCCGGAGCAGCAAAAAGTAGTTCAGGCGGAGTTATTGAAAAGCGGAGGGTCTTTAACTCCGGATGCGATAGAAGTACTGAAGAGAAGTGCTGAATTCAAGGATCTGAAACAGGAAGAGATTATTCTGGGAAAAGAGTTATTGGAGAAAAGCTATAAGCCGGAAATAAAAACAGAAACAGCTCCCGTGCAGAAAAAAACGATGGAGGAAAGTATTCCGGCATCACTTTTCGAAAGGTCACGCCTTGTCGGCAAATATCAGGATATTCCTCTTGCCTTGAAACCTTTTGGTTATGATTTTTTCAAGGATGCCGTGACGGTATTAATGGAACGAAAAGATATTCCGGTTCCCACAAAATATGTTATCGGCCCCGGTGACGAGGTAAAGATATTACTGTGGGGGCGTGTTAACGCCCAGTACAATCTTACGGTGGATAGAAACGGCAGTATCACCGTTCCATCGCTCGGGCCGCTTTATGTTGCGGGTATGACTTTTGAGCAAATGTCCACTTATTTAATCAAGCAGACCACGCAGATAGTCGGTGCGAACATTGATATTACCATGGGAGCGCTGAAGACTATTCCCGTATTTATCCTGGGTGATGTAAAAAGGCCGGGCGCTTACAATATCGGTTCTTTTGCCACGATTACCGATGCTCTTTTACTGGCCGGCGGACCTTCCGAAATCGGTTCCATGCGCAATATTCAACTCAAAAGGAAAGATCAGGTTGTCACCACTTTTGATCTTTATAACCTGCTTCTGAAGGGTGATAAATCAGCGGATTATATCCTGCAGGCCGGCGATGTTGTTTTTGTTCCGGTATCGGGCACGCTCGTGGGAGTTGCGGGCAATGTCAAAAGGCCCGCCATATACGAGCTTAAAGATAATTTTACTTTGCAAAACGCCATTGATCTTGCAGGTGGGATTCTGCCCAGCGCCTACACACAGCAAATCCAGATTTCCCGGATTCAAAAAAACGACCGGCAAATTGTTGTTGATGTGAATGATAAACAACTCCAGAAGCAGGTGGCGTTTAATTTACAGGATGCCGATCTCATCAAAATATTCACTATTGTGGATAAGGATCAGAATTCCGTATATCTGGAAGGAAACGTTAAAAAACCCGGCCGGTATGAATTTAGAACGGGTATGAAGATCAGCGATCTCATCAAAAATAATGCCGACCTTCTTGATGAAACTCATTATGATTACGCCTTGGTTAAACGATTTATCCTTCCCCAGCGCAGCATTGAGCTGGTGCCGTTTAACCTGGGTAAAGTCGTTTTAAGTAAAGATCAGAAAGCCGATCTGGAGCTGCATCCGGAAGATCACATCTATATTTTTTCCAAGTGGTTGTTTAAAGATAAACCATTTATCAGTATTGAAGGCGAGATAAGAGGCATTTGTTCAGCTTCTTTTAATGATAAAGCTGATCCCAAATCAGGTGTTCTGACCAAGCTGGGTGAAGTAGATGCGGAACTGAAGAAAAATGTGGAAGGCAACAGGGATATTTTGTTTAAAATTAAAAATATTTCTGATGAGCTCAAAAGGGGGGAAAGCGCCCCTGTCCGGGATATATTGGAAATACGTGATTATTTCAAGCGACGGGGCAACCTTTATCTTGTGGAAAAGCTGGATTCAATCCTCGATGAGCTGAAAAAAAGCTGCAAACTGGAACTGGCCGACGGTATGAAGGTGCGGGATGCTATTTTAAATTCCGGCGGAATCACCAATAATACTTACCTCGAAAAGGCTGAAATCATCCGCGTCAACGATAAAAAGGAATATTCGACGCTTTATTTTGATGTTGCCAAAGCCCTGGTGGGCGACGTTGCCGAAAATTTATCCCTGCAGCACAAAGATAAAATAATAATTCATTCTAATTGGGAATATGATGCGAAAAAAATAGTCTATGCCGACGGTGAAGTTTCCCGGCCCGGAGTTTATCAATTTACCGATAATATGAAAGTGAGCGATCTGATTTTTAAGGCAGGCATTCTGGAATCCGCCTATCTGAAGGAAGCAGAGCTTGCCTCGCAGGTTTTGATAGATGGTAAAGCCGTGAAGACAGAGTACCGGAAAATAAATCTCCAGGAAGCCCTTGCCGGAAATTCCGCCCATAATATTGTCTTAAAGCCATATGACCGGCTTATGGTCAAACGGATTGCCAATTGGAAAGATATAAAGTTTGCCGAAATCGGAGGTGAAGTTAATTTTGCCGGCCGTTATGTTATTAAAAAGGGAGATCGCTTATCTTCGCTTATTGAACGTGCCGGCGGCTACACGGACAAGGCTTATCTGCGCGGGGCGGTTTTTAAAAGAGAAAGTGTCCGGCAGTTACAGCAGAAAAGTCTGGAAGAAATAACAACACGCCTGGAGAAGGAACTTCTAATTGAAGCGGCCGGTAAAGTTTCTACAGCCTTCTCCACGGAAGAAATTCAGGCCAAACAATTCGAAACAGTCCAGAAAAAACAGCTGATCGAAAACATGAAAAAACTCACGGCAACCGGACGAATGACCATAAAACTAGCCCATTTAAGACTGCTGAAAGGAAGCGAATACGATATCGAGCTGGAAGACGGGGATACTTTATTGATTCCGGAGAAAAACAGTGTTGTCAGTGTAAACGGTGCCGTGATGGGGCAGGGTTCCTATATTTTTTCGGAAAAAGCCGACTATCTGGATTATATCGCTATGAGCGGCGGCTTTTCCAATTATGCCGATACCGGCAATGTATTTATCCTGAAAGTTGACGGCAGTGCCCGTCGCGCTCATCGCGGGGTGATTAATTGGAATGAAAAGAAAGAGCGTGCGGAGTTTTCCGCCTTTTCCGAGGCGGAGGCAAATTATATCGAACCGGGCGATGTAATTGTTGTCCCGGAAAAACTCGAAAGGATTGCCTGGTTGCGGGAAATTCGTGATATAACTCAGATATTGATGAATACGGCAGTTGCCGCCGGCGTTGTCATTAAGTTGTTCTAGCTTTACAAAGTAAAAAAATTTGCTTGACAAAGAAAATAAAATGACCGAGGATTTAACAAAATTAATTAATGTAATTGACAATTTTTTGGTGATCGGTTTCAGGAGGGGTAAAATGAAAAAAATTATTAGTTTAGCGGCGATTTTATTTTTTATGGCCTTTATGGCGACACAAGGATTTTGCCAGGCACAAGTTGGAGCAGGTGCCGGAGTTGGGGCAGGTTCGGGAGCTGGTGCAGGAGCAGGAGCAGGCGCGGCTGGAGCTGGTGCAGCTGGTGCTGGTGCGGCGGCCGGAGCTGGTGCGGCAGCGGGTATTGGCGCCGGAACAATCGCAGCAGTTGGAGTTGGTGTAGCAGCAGCAGTTGGTGTAGCAGTTGGTACTGCAAGTTCTTCCACTACAACTACTCATCATTAATACTGATAATATTTTTAACTATAAGGCGAAAGCTTAACTGTAAACGGTTTAAGTTTTCGCCTTTTTGCATGGTTAAAAGGTGTTATGAAAAGAATAATTTTATTGTTAGTTGTTTCGCTGTGTTGCCTTTGGGCGGGTATTGCTCCGGCCCAGAATAAAAATAATCCGGCCGAGGAGAATGAGATTCTGACGGCAACGGAAAATCTCTTTCAGTTCATGCAATCTCGGGATTACGCCTCTATATGGAGTGGTATTTCCCTCAAAACGCGGGGAATTATTATCAAGGATGTTCAAAAAGCGGAGAAAAAGGCTACCGGGGCTGAAATTGATAAGCAAAAACTGGAGAGCGATTTCCAGATAGGAGGTCCATTTGCCAAAAGTTATTGGGATAGCTATTTATCCGTATTCAATCCTGATATCGTTTTACAGCAATGCAAATGGGAAATGGGAAAAATTGAAAAAAGCGAAGCGGAAGTTATTTTGCAATATAAAAAATCCGAAAAGCCTTCTGTAATAAAAGTTTATCGGGAAAATAATGCCTGGCGGGTAGGGCTGGAAGAAAGTTTCGGTTCGCGCCGTCTCAATCCGTTCTAAAACCGAAAGGTCTTTAAAGTTTTTTTGCTTCCTCGATAAGCATTACCGGAATATCATTTTTTACTTCGTAGAGTAATTTGCACTGATCGCAAACCAATCCGCCCAGTTTTTCATCCCACCTTACCGTGCCGTGACATTGCGGGCACGCCAGTACTTCCAGCAGTTTTTCGTTTATTGCCATTTATTTCTCCTCCGCATAATGGTTATCCTGTTATGTAGAGACGTTGCATGCAACGTCTCTACAATTTTCTAATCGTTCCTTTACTACCGTGAATACCTGCTCTGCCGTAACATCCTGCATACATTTTTTCGTCGGGCATTTTTTTAAAAAGCACGGGCTGCAGGAAAGTTCCGTCCTTACAATTTTGTGGCCTTGACCGTAAGGGCCGGTTCTTTGCGGATCGGTCGGCCCGAAGAGAGCAACAACCGGTTTTCCCACGGCAGCCGCCAGATGCATGGGACCGGAATCAGTCGTGATGAGAAGTTCAGCTCGCCTGTAAAGAGACGCCAGTTCGGGAAGAGTTGTTTTGCCTGCCAAATTAACTGCTTTTGTCGATATTTGTGCAGTTATCTTTTCTATTGCCTGTTTTTCACTTCCAGTGAAAACAACCTCAACATCCAGCTGTTTCTTGATCATGTCTGCAAGCCGGGCAAATTTTTCATTATCCCACAGTTTTGTTTCCCAGTAGGCGACGGGATTGACGGCAATAAACTTTTTATCGGCGAGATCGTTCTTTCGCAGGAGAAGCTCGACTTTTGCTTCCGCATTACTATCTGGGGGGAAAATAAATTCGGCAGGCTCTGTTTTCGCACCCAGATAACGCAAAAGATCGCGATAGCGGTCGACGGCGTGCTTGTTCATATCTTCGGGAATTTTTTCATTGTAAAACAAGCCGCTTAATTCCTGCAGGGAGTCGTAGCCCAGTTTTCTTTTACCTCCGGCGAATAAAACAATCAGGGCACTCTTCAGAAGGCCGTGAAAATCGATTACTAGATCATAGGGACGCTCGCGCAGTTCTTTAATGAATGATCGTATTTCCCGGGAGAGGCGGCTGATTTTACCGCTCTTAAAATACTTAATCCAGCTTTTGCGCCGCGAGATTAAAACTTTATTGAGATAAGGATGCCCCTCGATAAGGCCCGCCGCTGCTTCTTCGACTACCCAGGTGATATGGGCTTCGGGATAAAGCCTTCTCAACTCCGCAAGAGAGGGGAGTGTGTGAATCACGTCACCGATAGCGCTTAGTTTGACGATCAAAATGTTCATACTATTTTGCTTTCTTTGGCTAACTTTGTTTGCTGCGTCGTCGGCTTTCTTACCATATGAGAGCTTTCCATAATTCTTTTTAGTCATTCCGGTGAAAACCGGAATCCAGGAAATACTTGAAAATAATGGATACCGGCCTACGAGGCTGTGTCGCAATGGTTAAATGTACATGTTTGTCATTCTGAACCCTTCGCTATGCTCGAGGACAGGCTCCGATTGTCATTCTGAACGAAGTGAAGAATCTAATAATAACAAAGAGATCCTTCGGCTGAAGCCTCGGAATGACATGACGACACAGTCTCGTCCACCGGTATGACAAAATGGATGGACTGACATACTTATGCAAAAGTTTCCTTATGCATACAATAAGTCTCGTTATCATTTTAAATTGAAAGAGTATCATATACTGTGTTTCCGATCCTTCAATATCCATAAAACCGCTTCCAGAATATCGGCGGCAACGTGATCCGGTTTGCTCTCCGGTGTTGCCTTGTCCGGTCCGTCATCCTGCAGTAAATCTGCACCATAGCCGGTTTTTACTAAAATACCTTTTGCCCCGACTTTTTTCGCCGTTTCCATGTCCTTGAATCTGTCGCCGATAAAATAGGATTTTGTAAGATCAATATTCAAGTCCCCAGCGGCGGCAAGCAGCATTCCCGGTGCCGGTTTGCGGCAATTGCAGTCTTGCCGGTATTTGCCTTTTCCTTCTTCCGGATGATGGGGGCAATAATAAAATTTATCGATCACCGCACCATGTTTTTGCAGTTCATCCTGAATAAGATTATTAACCGTATGGACAAATTCCTCGGTAAAAAGCCCTCTGGCCACACCGGCCTGATTGCTGATGACAACGGCTTTCATGCCGTTTAAATTGATCAGTTTTACGGCTTGATAGGATGCGGAAATAATTCTGAGCTTATCGAGGCTCGTGAGATAACCCACTTCCTCATTGATTGTTCCGTCGCGGTCGAGAAAAACGGCTACATTTTTTTTCATAAACACTCTCCGGTGAGTTTATCGTGCCTGGCGATTGGCACTTCCGTCACTTCGCCACCTCCGCCGGCGGAGGGCATTTTTCTTAATAGCTTTTGCGCGACCTGCCAGACATCTTCTGCCGCAATCAAATCCATACAGCGAAAGTCGGTAGGGCACGTTTCTTTCAGGCAGGGGCTGCAGGATACTTCCCGGCGGATGACTACGGAGTGACTGCCCACGGGCGATGTTGTAACGGGGTTGGTTGACCCGAAAAGAGCAATTGTCGGAATATGCAATGCTCCGGCGATATGCATAAGTCCGGAGTCGTTGGAAAGCATGAGGCGGCATTGAGAGATCAGATGAGCGGCTTCATTTAAATCCGTTTTACCGGCGAGATTTATTAAATCGGCGTTGGCCAGCCCGCGCACTTCTTCCGCGGTATCCCGGTCGGATTTACCCCCCAGTAAAATTATCCGGAAGCCCAATGCGGCTATTTTGTCCGCGACATACGCAAATCGTGCCGGAAACCATCTTTTGGCCGGGCCGTAAGTGGCGCCGGGAGCAATGCCGACAATTTCTTTTTTCCCGCCGGGTATGTATTGCTGCAAAATGCTTTGAGCATCAGCCGGGTTGATTTTTGTTTCCAGGTGCATTTCTTTGCCTACGGAGACACAACCCAGTGCTCTGACCATTTCCAGATAATAATCAGTCTGGTGCAGTTTAAAAATTTCCGGGCTGCGCTTTACGCTGTGAGTAAGCAGAATTCCCCGGCCATCCGAGTTGTAACCGGCCCGGATGGGGATGCGGGCGGCCCACGACATTATTGCCGCTTCAATGGCATTTTGTAAAAGAATTGCCGCGGCAAATTTCCTTTTTTTGAGCAGTTGCGCGAGTCGCAAAACTCCGGGGGCATTGTCATATTTTTGCTCATACGGAATTACTTCATCGGCTGCGGAAAATAACCTGTAAATATCAGCCACCCATGGTTTCACCAGAACCGCAATATGCGCACCGGGGTATGTTGCCCGGATGGAATTCACGGCCGGGATGGTCATAATCGCATCGCCGATCCAGTTTGTTCCCCTGATGAGGATTTTGTCGATGCCGGACGGCGGCAGCTTTTTGTTGGTCTTCAGTTGCACGAAAATTAACCTCGTTGTCGGGACTGCGAGAGTTTTGTCTTCCAGCGCTGGTGCACCCAGAACCATTGTTCGGGGTACTCGCGAATTTTATCTTCGATAATCTTAGTGAAATTTTGTGTATTCAGCAAGACATCATTATTGTGATCGTTGGAGTGGAGAATTTCCACAGGCTTGCCTATCTCCAGAATATATTTGCCGGAGGGTTCCCGGTGAGTGAAGGCGGGGAGCACCGGCGCTTGTGTATGCAGGGCAAGTAGGGCGAGCCCCGATGTCGTGCAGGCAGTACGTCCGAAAAAATTTACAAATACCCCGCCGTACCAGGCGACATTCTGATCAATCAGCAGATTTATGGTGGCGCCTTTTTTAAGCAGGCGAATCATCGGCCGCATGGCGTTTTCCTTGGAAAGAGAGATATTGCCGTAGGACGAGCGCACCATGGTGATGTTGTTTTCGAGAAATGCGCTGTCGAGGATCCGGTAAATGAAGACAAAAGGCGCCGTGGTGATGGCGAGGGCCGCATTGCCTATTTCCCAATTGCCGAAATGAGCGCCGAAGAGAAGCACTCCCTTGCCTTCTTTGCAGGCTGCAGAGTAATTGGAAAGTCCCTCAATTGTAATCCATTGCTCCAGATTGCTTTTGTTTAAGGAAAGAATATCGGCAAATTCCGCGACAACCGTAGCAAAGCTGTCATAAGAATCCCGGGCGATTTTTGTGATTTCCTCGATAGGCTTTTCGGGGAAGGATCGCTCTAAATTATGAATGGCAATGAGACGATGCTTGCGGGATAAGTGGTAAAAAGCTCCGGCCAGGCCAAGCGTTATAAATTTCCGCAGGCTCAGGGGAATGCTTTTTATCAGTTTCAGAGCGATGCTTATCTGCACTTTTTACCCTCAAGAGGCAATCGGCCTTTAGCCTTTAGTCTTCAGCCTATTTCCCAACTTTCCCAAAATGAAATTTTTTAAGGCATTTTCATTGGGAATAATGGCCAGTTTTACACGCAATAAATAAATTCCGGCTAAAAACTCCGGAAATTCCGTAAGCCGCATGCCGTCCTTTTCCGTTGTTATCAGTAAATCGGCGTTGTTTCTCAAAAAATTATTGCGAATTTTTTCCAGTTCTTCCGGGCTGTAGCGATGATGGTCGGAGAAGATATCAAAAGATACAAGCTTTGCACCTGCCTGCTTAATGGCACTTTGAAATGAATCCGGCCGGGCTATGCCGGCAAAGGCGCAAACTTTTTTGTCTTTCAGCTCCGCCAGGGATAAATGTTTGCCGCCGTTTCCGCAAATAACATCAACGATTTTATGAGTGCTCAAAAAAACAGGAATATTTTCCGCTTGGGCAAGTTTACCGGGTATGGCGCTGATTTTTTTTACTTCGTCAGCTCTCGTCAGGAGAAATGCGTCGGCGCGGCGAAGGGCCGTCACCGGTTCGCGCAGCTCTCCCCGCGGCAGCAGATAGCCGTTTCCCAAAGGTTTTTCGCTGTCGAGGAGTGCTAAATTAATATCGCGGAATATCCGCCGGTGTTGAAAGGCATCGTCGCAGATCAGGATGTCTGCTCCGAAATTTTCAATGGCTTTATTGCCGGTCAGGATTCTTTGGGGACCGGTAATTACCGGAATTCCCGGAAGTGATCGGGCAATCAGATACGGTTCATCCCCGGCTTCAGCAGCAGAAAGCAGGATATTTCCGCCGTCGGAAACAATATTTACCGGAGCAGCACTTTTCCCGCCGTACCCGCGGCTTAAAACCGCCGGCCGGAATCCTTCCTCCTGCAGCATCCGGGTAAGCCAGATTACGCAGGGTGTTTTGCCGGTACCCCCCACCGTGATGTTGCCGACGCTGATTACGGGGCAGGCAAGTTTTTTTTCCGAAAAGATTTTGTGGTCGTAGAGCCGGTTGCGCAAACTGATAATCAGGCGGTAAAGCAAAGAAAATGCATATAATATTGTCTTGGCCGGAGTGCAACGGGTAGAGCTTCCGTCATCATTCCAGATCCTTTGCCAGTTGTCCGTTTTTTGCATTATTTACTTCATCTTTGAATTGTAAGTTATAAAGCCGGAAATACTCGCCTCTTTTCGCAAGCAACGTTTCGTGATTGCCTTCTTCAACTATCTCTCCGTTGACCAGAGCGATGATTCTGTCGGCATTGCGGATCGTGGAAAGGCGGTGCGCGATAACCAGAGTTGTCCGGCCGTGCATGAGATTATCGAGTGCTTCCTGCACTTCGATTTCCGCTTCCGTATCGAGCGATGATGTCGCCTCGTCCAGGATCAGAATGGGCGCATTTTTCAGAAGCGCCCGGGCGATGGAAATTCTCTGCTTTTCGCCGCCGGAGAGTTTTGTTCCGAGCTCGCCGATATTCGTGTCGTATTTCTGGGGCAGTTTCATGATGAAGTCGTGGGCGTTGGCTGCGCGGGCGGCATTCACGATATCGTCTTCCGTCCGGTCGATGTCTCCGTAGGCGATATTGTTTTTTACGGTGTCGTTAAAAAGTATCGTCTGCTGGGTGACGATGGCAATCTGGTTGCGCAGGGATTTTATGGAGACGTTGCGGATATCATGTCCGTCAATAAGAATACGGCCGGCGCTCACATCATAAAAGCGCGGTATCAGGTTGACGAGAGATGTTTTACCGCCGCCGCTCATTCCCACAAAAGCGACAACTTCACCGGCCTGGACGGAAAGAGATACGTTTTTTAAAACATCCGTTTTTTCATAGCGGAAGGTAATATTTTCAATATCGATACTGCGCGCAATCGGCGGAAGATCTATTGCTCCCGGTTTGTCTTCGATATCCGGTATACGGTCGATGATACTGAAAACTCTTTCGGCGCCGGCAATACCCTGCTGAATGGTATTGTTGACATTGGTGAGCCTTTTTACCGGTTCGTAAAGCATGAGCAGTGCCGCGAGAAACGAAAAGAAGGTGCCGGGAGTGGAATTGCCCTGAACAACATTGTAGCCGCCGTAAAATATTACTGCGGCAATGCCCAGTCCACCCAAAAATTCCATGAGCGGATGGGAGATGGCGTTGACGGAAACCGCTTTCATGTTCAGTTTGAAGAGGCGTTCGCTCTCCGCCGCAAAACGTTCGTTCTCATACGGTTCCATACCGAAGGCCTTGACAATGCGCGTTCCGGAAATCGTTTCCTGTAAAAGAGAACTCAATGTGCCCATGGTGATTTGTGTCGAGGTGGCGACTTTCCGCATTTTTTTGCCGAGCCGGGAAATGGGATAAATGGTCAGCGGAAAAACAACGACGGCAATAATGGCCAGTTTCCAGTCGGTGTAAAAAATAACACCGATGAGTGTGATAAGCGTGACTGTATCTTTAATCAGGCTGGTTACGGCCTCGGAAGACGCCGCCTGGATGGAAACAACATCATTGGTGATGCGGGACATGAGAATCCCGGTCGGATGCTGGGTGAAAAAAGCGAGCGATTGCTTCTGGATTTGTTCGTAGAGTTTGTTGCGCAGATTGGTGACAATCCGCAAGCCGATAAAGCTCATGAGAATCGTCTGTCCGTAATTACAGATGCCTTTGATAAGGAAAATGCCGATGACGGCAAGCGGAATCCATTTCATGGCGGCCGGGTTTTTGGCAAGGAATATGTCGTCAAGTGCCGGTTTGACCAAAACCGCGAGCGATGATTGCAGCGCTCCGGCGATCAGCATGCAGATCATGGCCAGAATAAAACGCACATAATAAGGTGTGGCCAGCTTTAAAAGACGATTGAATATTTCCATAGCTTTTCCTATAGCATATCGCAGGCCAGTTTGGCAGCTCTTATTGCCGCACCCGGCTTTCCCAGTTTTGCCCTGATTTTCGCGAGTTCACTTATTATTTCCCGTCTTCTTGCACTGTTTTCCAGAATGGCGAGTGCTTCGCGGGCAATGTGCCCGGCATCGGCCTTATCCTGAATGAGTTCGGGCACAATTGTTTTTCCGGCGATAATATTGACGAGTCCGATATTTTTTACGGAAACGGCGAGCTTGCCGACAAAATAGGAAAAAGGAGAAATTTTGTAAATAATGATCATGGGAATTCCCAGAAGCGCCGTCTCCAGTGTCGCCGTTCCGGAAGCGACAATGGCGAGGTCAGCGCAGGAAATTACGTCGTAGGTGTTGCCGCTTACCACGGTTATTTTTATGCCGGCTCCCGCAATTGTTTCGCTGATCATTTTTTCTTCCAGCGTATCGGCCAAAGGCAGGATAAACTGGATATCCGGAATCTTTTGCGCCAGGATCTCCGCTGCCTGCAACATTTCCGGCAGTAGTTTCTGCGTTTCGGACGGCCTGCTGCCCGGAAGAAGCCCGACAGTAGTTTTATCTGCGGAAAGATTGAATTTTTTTCGCGACTCGGATTGGGAATAATGCGGTTTTACCAAGTCCAGAAGGGGATGGCCGACATATTCAACAGCGAAGCCCCGTTCTTTATAGGTGTCAACTTCGAAAGGCAGAATGACGGCCATTTTGTTTACTGTTTTTTTGATCTGTTCGATTCTGCCCTTGCGCCAGGCCCATACCTGGGGGCTGATGTAGTAAAAAACCTTGATGCCTCTTTTGCGGGCGGCTCGGGCTAAAGGAAGATTGAAATCGGGATAGTCGATTAAAATGACCAGGTCGGGCTTACGGCTGTCCATGGATTTTTTCATCCGGTTCATTATTTTTATGAACTTTCCCAGTTTGAAAAATACTTCAGTGAGACCCACCACTGCCATTTCCGCGGCATTAGCCACCAGTTTTACTCCAATTTCCCCGAGTCTGTTGCCGCCGATACCGTAAAAATTCAAGGAGGGATTGATTTTCAACATCTCGCGCACAAGGGCGGCACCATGCATATCACCCGATGCTTCGCCGGCAACGATCATTACCGTTTTAGCTTTTACCTGCGGATTTTTTTCTTCAAGAGGCATGGTTAATCACGTCGGCAATCAGCCGGATTTCATCAGCTGTTAATTCCGGAAACATGGGCAGAGAAAGAACTGTTGCGGCGCACATTTCACTTACCGGCAGCTTTCCGGAGTAATTCTGCAATTTAAGGAAAACTTCCTGCTGATGGAGGGAAACGGGATAATAAACTGCGGAGGCAATTTTCTTTTCCGCAAGCGCTGTGGCAATAACAGCGCGCTTCGGTGTTCTGATCGTAAACTGGTGAAAAACATGTTCGCAGCATGCGGCAACTCGCGGCAAAACCGTGTCTTTCCGGTTAATGGCTGCGCAATAGGCCGCGGCATTCTTTCTGCGGGCGCTGTTGAACTGATCTATATATTTTAGCTTTACCCGGAGGATGGCGGCCTGAATTTCATCGAGCCTGCTGTTGTAGCCGAGTTCCGAATGATGGTAGCGCACCGAACTTCCGTGATTGCGCAGAATTCTGATTTGTCCGGCTATCTCTTCGCTTTTCGTGATGACCATGCCGCCGTCGCCGTAGCCGCCCAGATTTTTACTGGGGAAAAAACTGAAACAGCCGGCATCGCCCAGTGTGCCTGCCGGTTGATTTTGATAGCGGGCGCCAAAGGATTGGGCGCAGTCTTCAATTACCTTGAGGTGATGTTTCTGCGCAATTTCCATAATCGGGTTCATATCGGCCGGATGGCCGAATAAATGAACAGGGATAATTGCTTTTGTTTTCCGGGTTATTTTTTTTTCGATCAGGCCGGGGTCGATATTGAAATCATCGGGTCGGATATCGGCAAAAACAGGGACGGCGCCTAAAAGCGCAATCACTTCCGCCGTGGCGATAAAAGTGAAGGGAGTGGTAATTACTTCATCACCGGCTTGAATGCCGCAGGCGCGTAACGCCAAAAGCAGGGCATCCGTGCCGTTGGCTACTCCTACGGCATAAGGCAAGTGATGATAAGCGGCGATCTCTTCCTCCAGTTTTGCGACATTCGGACCGAGAATGAATTGTGTTTGCGCCAGCACGTCACTGACGGCTGCATCAATTTCCGTTTTTAAGGCGGCATATTGTTTCTTTAAGTCCACCATCGGAATCGTCATTTTCAGATCACCTCTGCAGTTTTCATTTTCCGGATTATATCTATGGCCAGAGCAAGCGACTTGCGGGCGTCTTCTCCGGAGACAAGGGGACGGGAGCGATTTATTACGGCGGTGAGAAAAGAGCGGATTTCTTCTTCCAGAGGATCATGGCTGCCTACTTCCACATTGTTTTGATAAATTTCTATCTGGCCTGCGCTGTTTTTTCTTTTGCCGAGTGATAATATCTCGCGCTTCTGGCAATCAACCGAATGGTAACCTTCGATGCCGAAGAAGCGGATTTTCTGCATGGTCTTGGCGCTGATTCTGCTTGCGGTAACGTTGGCAACGCATCCTGTGGCAAAAGAAAGCCGTACGTTGGAGATGTCGATTTTGCTCGAGAGCACGGGAATCCCCACCGCTTCGACGGAAGCAAGCGGAGAATCTACGAATTTCATAATAATGTCGAGATCGTGAATCATCAAATCCAGAATAACGTCAACGTCGGTACCGCGCTCAAAAAAAGGATGCAGGCGGTGGGATTCAATAAACATAGGTTTTTCAATGACTTTTTCCAGAGCCATGATTGCGGGATTAAATCTTTCGACAAAGCCCACCTGCAGTATCAGATTTTTTTTCCCGGCGAGTTCTATTAGTTCATCTGCTTCTGCAAGCGTGGTGCAAATAGGTTTTTCAATCAGCACGTCCACACCGGCCGTCAGAAAATCTTTGGCGACATGGTAGTGCTCTCCTGTAGGTACGGCAATGCTTACGGCGTCAACCTGGCCGATCAGGTTGCGATGATCGGAAAAGGAGGCGCAATGATAAATATCCGCCGCCTTCCTGGTTTTTTCCATCAGGGTGTCGGCGATGGCGACGATTTCACAATTTTCCAGTTGGGCATATTTCTGCAGGTGATAATTGCCGAGATGCCCGATTCCCACAACGCCGATTTTTATTTTTTTTCTATGCATAGTCATAATTTTATTTTTTTTCAGCGGCAGACGCCTCTTTCTGATTCTTTAATAAACTTAACAAAATTACGTACTTCGGGGATATCTTCCACTTCTTTTCCCACTTTTTCTATCGCATCATGCAGCAGAAGCTGGGAACGGAAAATAATACGATATGCTTTTTTCAGTGCTTTAATGGTTTCTTCGGGAAAGCCCCGTCTTTTGAGGCCGATTAAATTCAGACCGAATAGTTTGGCGTGGTTTCCGGCAGCCGTAGTGTAAGGGGGAATGTCTTTATTTATGCCGGAGGCTCCGCCGACAATGCAATGTGCTCCGATGCGGGAAAATTGGTGAATGCCGGTCATGCCGCCGATGATGGCATAGTCTTCAATATGAGTGTGACCGCCCAGGGTAGCGCCGTTGGACATGACGATATGATTTCCCAATTTGCAGTTGTGGGCGACATGGCAGTAAGCCATAATCAGATTGTGATCGCCCAGAATTGTAACGCCGATGTCCGCCGATGTTGAGCGGTGAATCGTGACAAATTCCCGGATGGTATTGAAATTACCAATCACCACGCGGGTTTTTTCACCGCCGAATTTCAAATCCTGGGGAGGAGCGCCGATGGAGGCGAAATGGAAGATGCGGCAACCTTCGCCGATATGGGTAAAGTCATCAATTACCACATGAGGGCCGATGGTTGTCTTATCTCCGATTTTTACATCCGCGCCGATTATCGAATAAGCCCCGATTTCGACATCTTTTCCCAATTGCGCGTCGGAAGAAATAATTGCTGATGGATGAATTTTCATTTTTTTAACCTTCGTTTTTATGTTCTTGCAGTTTCTCTACTTTTCTTTTCAGTTCTTCCAGGGCCGCTTTGATTTCCGGAAGTTTTACCCGGCTGGCCTCGACTTTCAACCATTGCCGGTAAGGCAGTTGCGGCCTGCCGGCAACTATTTGTCCTGATTCTATTTCTTTGTGGATTCCGGATCCCGCGGCGATCATGACATTATCACCGATGGTGATATGACCGACTATGCCGGTCTGGCCGCCGATAATCACATTTTTACCCAGCTTGGCGCTTCCGGAAATACCGACCTGCGCCGTTATAACCGAATTCTCGCCGATTACGACATTATGGGCTATCTGCACAAGGTTATCAATCTTGACATTGCGCCCGATCCATGTTTTTCCCAAAGTGCCCCGGTCTACCGTTGAATTGGCTCCGATTTCCACATCGTCGTCTATCTGTACAAAACCCACCTGGGGGATTTTATAATTGTCTTTGCCCGGTGCGGCGAAACCAAAGCCGTCACCGCCTATAACCACTCCGGAGTGCAGGATCACCCTTTTACCTATTTGCGAGCCTGCATAAACGGTAACATTGGCATAGAGGATGGAATTTTCACCAATGGTAACATTCCGGCCGATAAAGACACCCGGATATATCACGGCTCCTTTGGCAATTTTTGCTCCCCTGCTTATAAAAGCCCGGGGAAAAACGCAGGCATCCGGAGATACGGCTGCGTCTTTTTCAATGTAAGCATCAGGGCTTATTCCGCATTGGCCGTGTTCCTGCGGATAAAAGAGAACGAGCAGTCTGCCGAAAGCGGCATAAGGATCGGGAACGATCACCAGATTCTTACCGGCGGCTTCAGTTCCGGACGCCGCGATAATTGCCGAAGCTCCTGTCGTTTTCAATTGTTTTGCGTACTTATTATTGGCGAGAAAGGTTATATCCCTCTCGCCTGCTTCGTCCATCGGGCGGATATTTTCAATGATGACGGTATCATCACCAATAATTGTTCCACCCAGAAAAAGCGCAATTTCCTTAAGAGTTAACTTCACCCGGGACTCCTATTTTTTATTGCCGGACGGTGGCTGCGGCTGTGGTTGTTGCTGCGGCTGCTTGTTGTATTCTTCAATTATTTTTTTGCTGATATCGTTCTCCTTGGCAGCGTAAGGAACCGGCATGCTGGCTATATCCATAACCAGTGTGAATTTTTCCCGCTCGGCAACAGCACGGACCACTTTCATTATTTCCGGAATAAGCTTTGCGGCAATCTCTTCGTCTTTTGCCTTGAGTTCCTTATTGGTGTCGTCGATTAATATTTGATAGTCACGTAATTTCTTTTGATAGACTGTTTCTTTTTCCTTGCGGGCGGCCGGGGTAAGAAGGCCGGAAGCCGCCTGTTTGTCCAAAGCGTCTTTCATTTTTTTCAGATCGGTTTCCGTTGTTTTTATAGCTTCATTTTTTTTATCATAGAGTTTCTTAAATTCATCCCCCAGCTTTTTGCCGTTAGTGGAATTCTGCATAATCTCCCGCAAATTTATAAAACCAATTTTGTCGTTGGCAAAAACGTTGGAATTTGTGAAGATAAAAAACATCAAGACAAATCCTGCAATCAGATAAACATTTTTTTGTGTAACCTTTAAGTTATTCATAAAAATCTCCTCTCTATTTGTTGGCGTATAATCAAGTTGAAAGCTTGTATTTTCTTTACATCATCATACCTATGGAAAATTCCCAGCGACCGGCAGCTTCGTTTGCCCGCCGGTCGAGAACATGCCCGTATTCCAATCTCAGCGGGCCGATAGGTGAGTACCAGCGAATGCCGGCCCCCACGGTTTGCCGCATATCGTTGAACTGATAGCCGCCGTCCCAGGTATTGCCGGTATCGTAAAAAACGACACCTTTCATACCGGCGCTTTTGACGAACGGGAAAATAACCTCCACGTTAAAAACCATCATGGTTGTGCCACCCAAAGCGTCGCTGCTTCCTGAATTCCGGATGCCCATATACTCCAGACCGCGGATAGTAGTTAATCCTCCCAGAACAAATCTTTCGTAAATCGGCACGTCATAAGGGAACATTTTATTCGTGTCATGTCCTTCGATAAATCCGATGCGCCCTTTAGCCGCAAAAACCAGATCCAAGGGCAGCGGGTGAAAAAATGCCGCATTGAAACCGGTTTTGGTAAAGTAGTTGCCACCTCCCAGATAGCCTCCCGACTGCTGGACAAAAGCATTTGCTCTCATTCCTTTGGTGGGAAACACTATGTCGTCGGTGGTATCGCGCCCTAATCCCAGGGTTACGGAACTGGTTACCGCCTGTCCCGGGGGATTGACGACTCTTGAGTCATCCGGTCCTACCCACCCTTTGATATACCATTGAGCTGTGGCATTGTTGACATCCTGTATCTCGTCAATGGTAATTTTATAACCGATCGAGCCGCTTATTTTTTCCCAAAGCGGGTAAGAGAGAGTAAATCCTGTTCCCCGGGAATCCCAGTTATAAGAATCATATTGTTTTTTGTACTTCCAGATATCGTATTTAAACCAGAGCGGAATGTCGAAAAGCCACGGTTCCGTGAAAGATAATTCATACATGTTGGTTGTCGAACCCAGCGAGGCTTTAAGCCCCAGGGTCTGACCTCTTCCCAGAAAATTCTGCTCGGTAACAGATGCCATGAAAACAAGCTGGTCGATTGCACTGTATCCCGCGCCGATCATGAACATGCCGGTGTTTTTTTCTTTCACCCGTATATTTACATCCATGAGACTTTTATCAGGCCCTTTTTCCGTTTGAAAATCTATTTCTTCAAAATAACGCAGGCGGTTCAGTTTGCTGTAGCTTTCTTTCAGCTTACTGCTGGAATAAAGGTCCTTTTCCACTATTTCCAATTCGCGGCGGATTACTTTATCCCTGGTCGATGTATTGCCGGTTATCGTAATCCGGTTGAAATAGACCAGGCTTTCTTTTTTTATGCTGAAATCCACATCAACCAGTTGGTCCTGTTCCCGGGTATTGACTTTGGGACTAACATCGGCATTGGCATAACCTTCGTCGTTGCAGTTCTGGGTTAATGTATCAATATCCTTAACGATTGCCTCACGATCATAATTGTTGCCCGTTTTCGTAATTAAGGACTGCAGCATCTCTTCTCTCGGTTTCGCCAAAGTATCGCCCGATATTGCCACATTTCCGACTTTAAAGCGTTTTCCTTCCGTGATGGCAATTTTAATATAAATTCCTTTTTTATCATGGGTTATTTCCGGTTCGCCGATCTGAGCATTGATAAATCCTGTGTTGAAATAATAGGAGTTCAATTTGCTTATATCCTGTTTGAGCTGATCCCGTTTGAGTAACCCCGAATCCGTGAAAAAATGCAAAAAAGTGTATTCATTGGTGGTCATCATGTTTTTGAGCTCTTTTGCCGTATAAGCTTCATTGCCTTCAAAAGTTATCGACTGGACATAAATCCGCTCGTTCTCCTTGATGTTTATGATTATCCGGAAATCTTTTTCTCCGTCTTTCTCCACGCGGTCGGAAATTTCCGCATAGTAATATCCTTTGGTGTCATAGAGAACTTTAATCTTCTCCAGATCCGCTTTAATTTTTTCCCGGTTTAAGGTCTGCCTGGTTTTAAACGTTAAAACATCCAGGATCTCGTCCCGATCCAGGGCTTTATTGCCGTTGATCTGAATATCTGATATCAACCCTTTTTCCAGTACGGTAAAGGTAATCACTTTTCCTTCGGGACTTTCCGTTACTTCCGCCGACACATCCTGGAAAAAGCCCATTTTAAAGATTGCTTTAATGTCGGAGGTTATGTCCGTTTCAATAAATGGTTTATCCGCCTTGCTTTTAATCTGCTGCATAATTACCGTCGATTCAATCTTGCGGTTTCCTTTAATCTCAATTCTGGCTGTTTTTTGAATCAGAGCGGTACGGATAAGGATTGCTATCTTTAACTGGTTCAGAGCCTGGGTAAGATTGATTAGTCCCTTGCTTTGTATGAAAACGGGGGATAAAACACCTGCAGTTTGGATATCAATTACTTTTGCATCAATATTGACGGTTTCACCGAATTGCGACACACTGCCCATGATGATGAAATCAGCGCCCCAGGCTTTTCCTTTTTCGAAGACCGCCTTTTCCGTTATTTTTTCCGTGCCGTCCAGAAGTTCGTCCGTCGGCAAAAGCTGTACGGCTTTTTCTTTTTTCAGCTCTTCCGTTAATCTCTGGAAAACGGTCTTTCTTAAAGCCGGGGCGTCGGTCTTGCTGTAAATTTCAAAAGGTATAAGGGCTATTTTCTTTGTTTCCTGGGCGGAAACCGGGGTAACCAGGATAAATGCCAGAAAAAACAGCGCGAGACATGCTTTATATATGGTTTTATTCATAATCATAAATTTTCCCGTCGCGCAGACCTATTCTTGCCGACATCCTTTCTGCCAGGAGTCCGTTATGAGTTACAACTACCAGAGTAATATTTTTTGTTTCATTCAAATTAACGAGAATGTCTTCTATCTTTTTTCCTGTTTCCGTGTCAAGATTTCCCGTAGGTTCGTCGGCAAGTAATATTTCCGGGTCCATTATTAAAGACCTGGCAATGGCGACCCGTTGCTGTTCGCCTCCGGATAATTCCCCTGGTTTATGCCGGGTGCGGTTATCCAGTCCGACTTCCGCAAGTAAATGCAGGGCTTTTTCCCGGGCTTCTTTTTTATCCAGGCCGCCGATTAAAGCAGGCAGCATAGTGTTTTCCAGCGCATCGAATTCCGGTAATAAATTATTAAATTGGAAAATAAAGCCGATGGTCGAATTGCGAAACAGGGCTATCTTTCTTTCTTCCCATTCGAAAACATTGATTCCGTTAATGAAAATATGCCCTTCCGTCGGATGATCAAGCGTCCCTAAAATATGAATCAGGGTGCTTTTTCCGGCGCCGGAAACGCCTAAAACGGCAAGCGATTCTCCTTTTTTGATCTCGAAATTAAGATTACGCAAGACTTCTATTTTATTGCCGTCTTTTATAAAGGTTTTTGATAAGTTTTCCAGTTTGATCATTTTCCTGCATTTCTCAAGCTGATTTTATTCGTATCTCAATGCTTCCGCCGGATCCAGGCGTGAAGCTTTCCATGAAGGATAGATTGTGGAGATAAGACAAACCAGCATTGTGCCCGCCACAATTATAGCTACATCACCATAATTAACCTTTGAAGGCAATTCGCTTAAATAATAAACATCCCCGGGTAAAAACTTGAAATGAAATATATTTTCCACAAATTGAGAAACCTTTTGCAGATTCAATGCTACCGTGAGACCTGCCGCACAGCCTAAAACCGTACCGATAACTCCGACGATCAGTCCCTGATAGACAAAAATTTTCATAATGCTGCGTGATGTTGCCCCCATCGATTTCAGAATGGCAATATCCTTATTTTTTTCCATGACGATCATGATCAAGGCACTGATGATATTAAAAGCTGCGACAAGAACAATCAGGCTCAGGATGATGAACATAACCCGTTTTTCCAGTTTTAATGCGGCAAAAAGATTTTTATTCATCTGCATCCAGTTATGAGCCCAGTAAGGAAATCCCAGTTTGCTCTGAATTTTACGGGCAATCGAATCCGCCTTGTAAATGTCGTCTACTTTGATGTCGATTCCCGTTACAGTATTTCCCATCTGCAGAAAATCCTGGCAGCTTTTCAATGATAAATAAGCAAGTGTCGAATCGTATTCATAAAATCCGGATTCAAAAATACCTACGACAACAAACTTCTTCATGAGGGGTACCATACCCATGGGTGTGGAGACGCCCACCGGTGAAATAATAGTGATTCTATCATAGAGAAAAATTCCCAGATTCTTGGCCATTTCCTTGCCGATGACAATTCCGCTTATACCGGTGTCTTCCTTCTTATAGCGGTCGGCGAGTTCGTCAGGCAGTTTATTTACATGTTCAATATTTCCTTCCCGGATTTTTCCCAGATTAATAACTTTGAAGGCGCTTTGGGTATCCAGCCCGCGAATGATTACTCCGGTAACGCCGTTGGCATTGCGCATCATAGCCTGGGTGTAGATAAAAGGAGTGGAGGCGAGAACGCCCGGGGTGTCGGCGATTTTTTCCCGAACCTTTTCATAGTCCTTCATGGGTCCGGAGAGATCAGTTGTTAATTCAATGTGCGATTTTATTCCCAAAATTTTTGTGCGCAGGTCTTCTTCAAATCCGTTCATAACGGCAAGCACGATAATTAAAGCCGCCACTCCCAAAAAAATGCCGAAAATTGATATGAAAGTAATAATGGAAACAAACACTTGTTTCCGTTTTGCTTTTAAATAACGTTTACTGATGAAAAATTCATACGGCATTGGATAAGTATCCCCAGTTGGAAATAACTTTAAGTCGGTAATTATTTAATACTGTCTTTTGTTCCTGCTTTTTCCTTAAGCAAGGGGAACAAAATGACATCGCGAATGGAAGAGGAATCAGTAAAAAGCATGATCAGGCGGTCAATACCGATGCCTTCACCGGCCGTGGGAGGCATGGCGTATTCCAGGGTATGAATATAGTCGTCATCCATTTCATGGGCTTCGTCATCACCTGCTTCTCTTTCTTTTAATTGCTGCAGGAACCGGTCTTTCTGATCGACGGGGTCGTTTAACTCAGAGAAAGCATTGGCGATTTCCCGGCCGGAGATGTAAAGCTCAAAACGGTCGGTAAGATCAGGCTCGCTTTCCGATCTGCGGGAAAGAGGAGATACTGCCACCGGGTAATGGGTAACAAAGGTTGGTTGAATGAGTTTCTTCTCGACAATTTCATCGAAAATAGCCATTAAAATTTTGCCTGCCGGATCAGTGTCTTGAACATCACAACCTGCTTTGCGGGCAAACGCTAAAGCTTGCCCTTTGTCGGCGAGCATTGCCGGTTCCATACCGGCTAGTTCCACAAGGGCATTTTTTACGGATATGCGCCTCCAGGGTGGCGTCAGGTCAATTTCCGTTCCCTGATAGTTGAACTTTAATCCGCCCAGAACATCAGTGGCCATGGCGGTGAACAACTCTTCCGTAAAAGTCATCAAATCTTCGTAAGTGGCGTAGGCCCAGTAAAACTCCATCATGGTAAATTCAGGATTATGGAAGGTGTCAATGCCTTCGTTACGAAAGCTGCGGTTGATCTCATAGACTCTCTCGAGCCCGCCGGTCACGATACGTTTTAAGTATAGCTCCGGGGCGATGCGCAGATATAAATCCATGTCAAGCGCATTATGATGCGTTTTAAAAGGACGGGCCACGGCACCGCCGGCTTTAGGCTGCATCATAGGGGTTTCCACTTCCAGAAAATCATGTTGATCCATAAACTGGCGGATGAACCGGATGATACGGCTGCGGCGGTAGAAAGTTTCCTTGACCGCCGGATTCGAGATTAAATCCAGATGACGTTGGCGGTAACGTGTTTCCACGTCGGTCAGACCATGCCATTTTTCCGGAAGAGGGCGGATAGATTTGGATAAAAGGCGTAACTCTTCCGCCTCAATCGTCAACTCATTGGTTCGGGTGCGAAAGAGTTTTCCGGAGACGTAAATGATATCTCCGATATCCAGTTTTTTAAATACAAAATAATCATCAGCGCTCAGGATGTCTTTGGCTGCATAACTCTGGATCTGGCCTTTACGGTCCTGAATCTTGATAAAAGCCGCTTTACCGAAATTACGCACTGCCATCAACCGTCCGGCAATGGAAACTTTCTGACTTAATTTTGTAAGCGTATCAGTATCCGCGGCGCCAAACCCGGCAAAAATTTCCTCTGTTGTATTGTGTGGTTTGATGCCGTTGGGGTATAAATTAACTCCCGCTGCTTTTAAGGCCGCAATTTTTTCCAGGCGAACCTTTAAAAGATCATTATCTTCCATAATTTCTCCACTTTTAAAAAGTTAACTTGGATATATTTTTTTTGCCAAATAGTCAAGCATGATTGTAGCCGACAGCCGGCCTTTCGCGGAGCATAAAACAATTTGCTATGAAAAATTAATTTGCCACAAGCATTGATGTTATGTATGATGAAAAACATTATTAACAAAGGGGGAGCCATGATAAACAAAGTAATCCTGGTAGGCAGATTGGGAAAAGATCCGGAAGTCCGCTATACTCCGGACGGAACGATGGTAACAAATTTCAATCTGGCCACCGACGAGCAGTGGAAGGATAAAAACGGTGAAAAGGTTCAAAAAACCGAATGGCACAGAATAGTAACTTTTGGCAAACTGGCCGAAATCTGCGGTAACTATCTGGCAAAAGGAAAACTGGTTTTTATCGAAGGGCGCATTCAAACCCGTTCCTGGGAGGACAAAGACGGCGTCAAACGTTTTACTACGGAAATTGTTGCGAGCGACATGAAAATGCTGGACTCCAAAGGCCAGGCCAAGACGGAGGGATCTTCTCCCGAGGCGGCAAGTACGGGTTCCGGCGGCGGACCGGAAGAAGATGTTCCTTTTTAGTATAATTGCAGCTGAAGCGATGAATTGGGAAAAATGTTGCGGGAATTCCTGTTTCCACGAACGGTGATTTTCTTTAATATAGTAAGATATTGATATTATTTAATTATGTGATATTTACCTCCTGCAGATTATCTTGAGAAATATTCCTTGTGCATCATCCTAAAAGCAGATATAGGCAATCAGGTATGTGTTTATTTAATGCCTAAATATCTCAAAATAATGCTTTAAAATATATTTAAGACGGCACGCTGTTAATATCTTAATACGGCGGCGGGCAAAATTCGGTTGAAATTTAACGGCAAGACGCTGTAAACCGGTCTTGCCGATTGAAGAAGCGCTTTGGAAGGAGTGTCGGAAATGGCAGGAACGTTACGTAAATCTTTACAATTAATTGAGGATTATAAAATAGCCAATCCTCATTACAATGAGCTTTTGGATATTTTAGGTGAAATTTTAATTCTGCGGGAAGAATACCGCAATAATATGAAAGGTTCCATTTTTTCAGTCGATGAAAAAATCATCGCCCGGAAAATGGAAGGAGGACTTCCTTTAATTGATATTACGGGTAATAATTTTGATCTGACCCGTCCCCGGGAATATTTTAATTCCCTTATTGCTATTGCAGAGCGGAAAATGCCCGGGGATGCAAAAAACATTACGGAGATTATAAAAGATCAGCAATTTGAATGGGAAAAAATGATTCGGGCTTCATTTGACCATGCAGATTTGGCGCCGGTCAGTGAAGAGAGTAAGGGCAAGGATGAAAATGAAGAAACTTTGGAACTGATTGATTTGTTTGTTGAGGAGAGCTTGCGGCCGGAACTGGAATATATTGCTGATAAATATGGGGAAGTCATTGCCAAATCCGGCTGGATGGAAGGTTACTGCCCTATCTGCGGGAAAGAGCCGAAAATTGCGGAAATACGGGAAGCTGAGGAAGGAAAACGTTATTTGTTCTGCCACCAATGCGGTTATAAATGGAATTTCCGGCAGATAAAATGTCCTTTCTGCGGTAACGAAGAGCAGCATTCCCTGGCTTACTTTGCTGTGGAAGGAGAAGAGCGTTATCGGGTTGACGTGTGCAACAAATGCCGCCGCTATATCAAAATAGTGGAGCTGTCCCGGAAAACCGAAGAAATAAATCTTGATGTCGAGGATATTGCGACTCTGCATTTGGATATGCTGGCGTATGAAGAAGGCTACAACTAACTGACGAACTCGTAAAAAACTCATATGCTGTTTATGACCTTTAGGTTACGTTGTGCTTCGCTCTTCGGCGTTGCGGCGTATGCGAAAAATACGCCTCACTTCTCAGGTCTAGCACGCCTTGCCTCTGAAGATTTTTACAAGTTAGTCAACATATTTGTCATAAAAATGTCTTTATGCACGATTCGCAAATCAATGATGTAATAAAAATTCTGAAAAAAGAATTAGCCGTGGGTTCCATGCCCATTGTTTCTCATCTGGCAGCGGAAGAGCGCGATCCTTTTGTTATTTTGATTTCCACGCTATTAAGTCTGCGCACGAAGGATGAAGTGACGGCAGTGGCTACGGAAAAACTTTTTCAACTGGCCTCAACACCGGAGACGATGCTGCGGGTATCCCTTCCAAAAATCGCCAAAACAATTTATCCGGTAGGTTTCTATCATGTTAAGGCGCGCACAATCCATCATGTCTGCCGGGAATTGATCGAACGGTTTTCGTCAAAAGTTCCTGATAATCTTGATGATTTGCTTAGTATTAAGGGGGTGGGACGTAAAACGGCCAATCTGGTTATTGCCCTTGCCTACGGGAAAGACGCCATTTGCGTGGATACGCATGTGCATAGGATTTCCAACCGGCTGGGATATGTAAAAACAAAAACTCCGGAGGAAACGGAATTTGCCCTCCGCAAAAAACTGCCCCGCGGCCACTGGATTATTTACAACACGGTCATGGTTGCCTTCGGCCGTAAAACGTGCAAACCTGTTTCTCCGCTTTGCAGCATGTGTCCGATACTTGAATATTGTGACCGGAAAAATGTTGCGGCCAGCCGCTAGGCATAAAAAATACAAGTTTATTTTGTGCTATCCACCTTCTTTTCATGCACATGGAGCATAACCTGCTGTTTTATCTCCCGCAGCTTGGCTTTAATTGTTGATCTGTTTTTATTGCCTATCCGCAACAGGGTTTTTTGTCCGGCGGAACGTGCTTCCAGATCAGGATCGGCATATTGATAGAAGACACCGGGACGAACAAGTTTAATTGGGTCCGCAGCGTCAGGTGTGGCAAGCAGATGGTCCAGCACAAAGAGCAGCCGGTCGTTAAAATATTTTTTCGGATAGCCAAGTTCGGTATAAGCCTCCTGAAACAACGGATAAAGACGAACGTATAACTCTACCAGTTTCTGGATATCGATGACTTCGGCTATTTTCATGTATTGGGCGTAACGTGCCGCATTTTTCGGGCTGATTACTTTCTCGTCTTCGGGGCCCGTAGTGATGAACGATTCCTTTACCTTTTTGAGCGGCATAACGCTTGTCGGCATACGTTTGCGCGGCAGATTGTCGATGGTAGCGACGATATTGTGGATAATCTGCCTGGTATTAAACAGGCTCAACAATGTTTCGTTGTTGATGAGACCTGCGAGCGCGGAAAGTATGAACTTGTCGCTTTCCGCAAGTTTAGGCAAAGTTGGCTCTACCGAAGGTGCTGCGATGATTTGCACCGTTTCCTGCTGAGCCGCAGGCGGTAAGGCCGGCGGCGGAACCGATACGATTTTTGATTCAGGTTTCGATTGGATATGCTGCCAGTAAAAATAAGCGGTAATGCCGCCGGCAAGGATAAAAAATACTACAAGAGCCGTCACTATGTTCTTTTTCATGGGCAATCCTTTCAATACGTTTTTAAATTTTTACGATAACTTTGCAAGTTGTGTGTATTTACCGAAGCACATGAAGCAGTACGATACTTATTGTATCGATTGATATATGGTGGTGTTGGAGGCAAATCATCTATTGATGAATGCGACCAGAGAGATTTCGCTATTAGCAACAAGTATATGAAATATAAGCGCTATATGAGTGAACTATAACATAAGTGCGGCCTTTTTTAAAGAGAAAGAAGGATTGTCTCGGCGGAATAAAGAAAAACATTGACGATCCTTGAGCGTTTAGCTATTATTCCGCGGCTTTCAGAAGGTGAGGAGGCAGTTATTTATAATTTTATGGAGGTTGACTATGACAATAAAAATCGCAATTAACGGTTTCGGCCGTGTTGGTCGCTATATGGTCCGGGCTTGCCTTGATTATTCCAATATTGAAATTGTAGCCGTCAATTCCCGGGCAAAGGCGGAAGCTCTGGCCCATCTGCTCAAGTATGATTCCGTGCATGGTAAAATTAAGGCCGATATCAGTGCCGATAAAGATAGTATAATTGTTAACGGGAAAAAAATTATTATAACCCAATTTACCAATCCCGCCGAGCTGCCTTGGAAGGCTTTGGGGGTTGATATTGTTATTGAATCTACCGGCAAATTCCGCAAGGGCGCGGAACTGGCCGCCCACATTACCGCCGGGGCAAAAAAAGTAATTCTGGCCGTTCCCGGTAAAGGTGTGGACGGTACATTTGTTATGGGTGTCAACGAAGATACTTATGATCCCGGTAAACATCATATTATTTCCAATGCTTCCTGTACGACAAACTGCCTGGGGCCGGTGGTTAAAGTGCTCCATGAAAAATTCGGCATTGTAAAAGGTTTGATGACGACGGTTCATTCCTATACAATGGATCAAAGATTGTTGGATGGATCGCACAAGGATTTACGGCGGGCCCGGGCGGCGGGATTGAGTATTGTTCCCACTTCTACCGGAGCAGCCAGCGCCATCGGAGAAGTGATCCCCGCCCTCAAGGGAAAACTCGACGGTATTGCCTTGCGTGTGCCCACTCCGAACGTTTCTCTGGTTGATTTGGCGGTTGAAGTCGCCAAAGAGGTAACGGTTCAGGAAGTCAATAACGCTTTTCGCGAAGCTGCCGAAAATAAGCTCAAAGGCATTTTGGCCTATAACACGGAAGAACTAGTTTCCATTGATTTTACGAGCAGTTCCTATTCATCGATTGTGGATGCTCTTTTGACACAGGTAGTAGGCGGAAAACTGGTAAAAGTTTTTTCCTGGTACGACAATGAAAGCGGTTATGCCTGCAGGTTGCGTGATCTGGCGGTTTATATAGCCAACAAAGGATAAGAACATAATGGCCGATACAATTGTAGCCGCCAACTGGAAAATGCATAAAACGACCGGGCAGGCAATCGAATTTGCCTTTGGTTTGAAAGATGTACTTTTTAAAAAACCTGTTTCAGCAACTGTTGTAATTGCCCCGCCTTTTACCAGTATCGAGGCATTGGGGGTGGAGTTCAAAGATTCCGGTATATTCCTTGCCGCGCAGAATATGCACGAGGCTTCCCATGGTGCATACACGGGCGAAATTTCCGGGAAAATGCTTACGGCTGCCGGCTGCCGGTACTGTATTTTGGGACATTCGGAGCGTCGCCGGATTTTTGGTGAAGGCAATGCCCTGATCAACGCCAAAATAATTGCCGCTCTTACTTGTGGTTTAATGCCGATTTTTTGTATCGGAGAGACGCTTGCCGAAAGAGAATCCGGGGCAATGTTTACCGTTCTTACCGGGCAGCTAAAAGAAGGATTGAATAAAGTTACGGTGGATGATATACAAAAAATTATAGTTGCTTACGAACCGGTCTGGGCAATCGGCACCGGTAAAACGGCAGCAACCGGGCAAATTCAGGAAGCTCATTTATTTATCCGCAATTTGTTGAGCGAAATGTACGGGACAACGGCAGCAGCCGCCATATCAATAATTTACGGCGGCAGTGTTACACCTGCCAATATCGGGTCGCTCATGGCCGAAAAGGAAATAAATGGTGTGCTGGTTGGCTCGGCGAGCCTCGATTTGGGTTCGTTTTTAGAAATAATTTATTTTCAGTGAAAAGGATTTTTATATGAATACTGTGATAACAATTATCCATGTATTGGCCTGTCTTGTCCTGATTGTTGTTGTTCTTTTACAGGCGGGCAAAGGCGCCAATATGGGGGCGGCTTTCGGTGGTTCCAGTCAGACGGTTTTCGGCTCTTCGGGCGCCGGCACTTTTTTAGGTAAAATGACTGCGGCCATAGCAATAATCTTTATGCTGACTTCATTGGTGCTTACTTATTCGGCAGCTCGCAAAGGTTCTTCGCTTTTTGAAGGTTCCCGGGCTCCGGTGACCAAGCAGGTGACACCGGCGGCGCCGGCGCAAAATGCGCCAACTCCGGCGGCGATACCGGATGCGGCAAAACAACCGGCCGCTCCGGCAAGTAAATAATAAAAGCTTTAATTATTGACAACTCATAAGCCAGGCCTTATAAGGGCTCCAATGATTTTTATAGAACCGTTTGGATTAAATTAGTTCTTTATAATTATTTTCTGATGCCGAAGTGGTGGAATTTGGTAGACACGCTATCTTGAGGGGGTAGTGGGCCACGCCCGTCCGGGTTCAAGTCCCGGCTTCGGCACCATTAATTAAAGGCAATGAGGCTGTTGAAAAAGGTTCCCGGCATGTGCCGGGCGGGCATCTGCAGAGTAAATCCGGCGGATGCCGGATACGCTTCGGCTCTCACTGCTCACGTACCTCTAAAGTACGCTCCGCTGCTCGATCCTCGCGATGCCTTGCAGCTGAACCTTTTTGAGCAGCCTGTAAAAAGGGGGTGGCAATATCCCCGCAATCCTTAAGTATTGTGGTTGATATTTTTGGGGCTGACTTGATTATGGCGCCTTTAAAAAAAACTATGCGGCCCCGTGCTGAAGTTCATCCAGTGGTAAAAAACAATGAACTTTTTCGAAATTTACTGGAAAAAGTGAAGTCAAAAAGCCCTAAGCCCGCGGCAAAAAAAGAACAACCGGAAATATTCTGCATTTTAACGGATGATATTCCCGCCAAAGAATTGTCCAAACTGTTACAGTCGAAAAAAGGCATTACGTTTAATCCTCAGGATGATCTTCTCAAGCGACTGTTGAAACTGGAAAAACAATATCATTACTTAAAAACATTAAGCCTTACCGATGAACTGACCGGCCTCTACAATAAGCGTTTTTTTAACCGGCAGCTGAAAATTGAAATTACCCGCACCAAAAGAACCGGCCAGCCTTTCTGTCTCATGTTTATCGATTTGGATAATTTTAAATCCATCAATGATACACTGGGGCACTCCAAGGGCGATGAGTTTTTAGTCAGGCTTTGCCGCCTGATCTGCCGGAAAATAAGACCAACGGACTTTGCCTGCCGTTACGGCGGTGATGAATTCACCATTATTATGCCGACCACTTATCTGCTCGACGGTGTTTCCATTGCCAAACGGTGGCATGATTTAATCAGGCAGATTGCCTCACAAATGGGGCTCAATGTCTCGTCGTCGATCGGGATTGATGAATTTGATATTTCCTGCACGCTGAGTGCGGAGGAATTTTTAGACAAGGTGGACAAGGCATTATATTATGCCAAAAAGACCGGCAAAAATAAAGTTTCCTGTCCGGTCGGGCGTCTGCCGGTAATTAAAGCGGAAGCAAAGTTTGTTACGGCGGTCGAAAAAAATGCTCTTTATAAAGCATCTGCACAACCGGCAAAGAAGAGAAAACAAGTTAGCGCAAAGGGGTGAAAATTGAATAGCAAATCCAAACCGTTAATCGTTTCCATTACCAGTGGTAAAGGAGGAGTAGGCAAAACATTTATCACTACGAATCTTGCTACCATTCTTGCCCGTCAAGGGAAGAAAGTCCTTGTCGCCGATTGCGATCTGGGACTCGCCAACATTGATGTTATGCTGGGCATTAACCCCGCTTTGAATCTGAAAGATGTTGTTTTCGGCAATAAGCATTTAAGAGATGTTATTGTGTCGACCAAAGGCGGCTTTGATTTAATTCCCGCGAGCTCCGGCGTCCGGGAGATGGCGCAGCTTCTGTTTGAAAAGATTCAGATTATTAAGGACATGCTGCTGGAAATGGAAGGATATGATTTGATTCTGCTCGACACCGGTGCGGGGATTGCGGAAGTTGTTTTGCAATTCAATTTGCTGGCCCATCAGAATGTTGTGGTAATCAACAGGGAGTTGACGAGTCTCACTGATGCTTATGCCATGGTCAAGGTCATGTACCAGGTTTTCGGCAGGCAGACTTTCAGTATTGTTGCCAATAATATTCCGGATGAAAAAGACGGCGCGGGTATTTTTAAAAATATCGATACCATCAGCAGACGTTTTTTAGGATTTCCTCTCAACTATCTGGGATCAGTCCTGCAGGATGATTCCGTCTCCAAATCGGTAATGAGGCAGGAAATTGCGGTTATGAGCGCTCCCCGTTCCCGGATGGCCGCTGATTTTTCTAAAATCGGCAGAGCTTTGCTGGATTTAAAGAAAGCTTAACCTGTGATGACATTCAGTAGTACGGAGGATATTGACTGCACCATTGGGGTGTCCCGGGATCGTGATAAAATCCGGAGCATCCTGGAGGACTGCCTTTCCGATGACGATTTCTTCTGCAGAAAAGGCCGGTTACTTCTCCGGCAACTGGGTATTCCGCAGGGTGATGATCTTATATTGCTTGCCCGGCACAAATCCAAAGTCAAATACGGCTACGTCCTTGCCTCGGATACCGTGTCTCACATCCTGGATCTGGCCGGGAAAAAAGAAAAGCAATCACTCCAGCGCCTTGTTGAATCCCCGTTTTTTCTGGTCAAGGCATCCTGGCTGTATGAGCATGCTCCTTCCTTCTTCTTTTTCGATAAAGGGAAAGCGGCGGACCTTGATGACTTTATCGTCCGGTTTGCGGATGAATACGAGGCCGGGCTTTTGGAAAACAGGGTATCCATCGATGGGTGGGAAAAAGTCCGGAATCCGCATCGTGTAATGGGGGTTACTTTCTGGGAGAACCAGATATTTGATCCTGTCGCCCTTGTGGATAAAATGAGATGCGAGAAAATCGAGGGGTTAGAACTCAGTGTCGATTTTCATCCATTTAATTACAAGAAGTTGCTTCCGGAGGAGTTTTCCCCGGAAAAGAGGGCGCTGATCAAGGAGGCCGTCTGTAAAGCCGGTCTTAAGCTCGATATTCACTCCCCCATCGTTGGACCTTATGCCCCGTTACCCAATCCTAAAAAAGGACAACAATTATTTTTTGATCCGTTGAAATGTCCGGCCGTGCAGAGTGAGACCATCCGGCTGGCCTGCGATATCGGAGCGCGGTCGGTGGTTTTCCACCTCATCGATCACAAAAGAATGAAGGACATGGCCGCGCTGGTCAAGAAGGCTGAAGGCACTCCCGTCAGGGTGACCTTTGAAAACTATTGTCAGATTGATGGTGTCCAAAACTCCGCAATGTTTGTCGCCTGTCTCGACGAAATCATCGGCTTCCTGCCCGAAGACGTGAAAAGGCGCAATTTCGGAGTTACACTGGATGTGGGCCATCTCAACGTAGAGGGAGAGGATCCGTTGGCAGGTGCTGAGAGAATCGGACTCTGGTGCCTTGCCCATGATGTCTTTTTGCGCCTTCATGCTACGGATAATTACGGGAAACTGCTATTCAGCCCCCCGGCTTACAGCGCCGATGTGCATGCCAACGTTTCCGGCCGGGGAATCAACAGCGCACTGATCATCACACTGTTGAGGAGTCTGGGACATGAGTTCGATGTCGTTGCCGAACAAATTCAACCCCTTTCCCCCAGAGACATAGCCCTGATCCACAAAGCTCAAACGGCATCCGTTGATGAACCGTATGAAAGCATCGTTGCAAGGGGAAAAGACCGGCTGGCTAATTGGGGATTCGAGCCCCTGATTCCTTCCTCCATCAGCAGCAAGAATGTTTACAGATTCCTGGCCGGGCTGGCCGGCATTTCCGGCCTCAAGGAATACCTGGTGCTCAGAAGAATCCAGGATCAGAAATACCTGTCTGTGGACGAGGCCAGGAAGATATCGCAGGATTTTATGAAAATGCCCCTTAAGTTTAGGAATAACCTGACGGAATATATCGACGAAATGATCCTGCCCGTTCAGAGTGAGCATGGAGTCTTGCAAAAAAGTGAGATCGATCTGATTTGCCAGAATATCAGCGGCGCGCTGTTTGGAACCATCAATAACGAGCATCTGGATTGTATTTTTTCCGAAGTCAGAAGCTATCGCAAAGGGGAAACGATTTGTGAACAGAATGCCGTCGGGCGGGAGATGTATTATATCAAGTCCGGAGAGGTGGCGGTTTTTCTCGGCGAAAATCAACTGGCCGCGTTGAAGCCCGGAGAGATATTCGGAGAAATCAGCCTGTTTTACAATGTGGCGAGAACAGCCACGATCAGGGCTGCTGCAGACATTACAGAGGTTGGTGTATTAACGCGCAGCGGTTTTGAAACCATTCTTCAAGACAGCCATCCGTACAGCCATGATTTGATCTATAGATTGTACAGTATTCTTCCCGACAGGCTGAGGAACCTGAATGAGAAATACAGAATGGCAATCAATGCCCTTTCTCTCCTTACGGAGGGACGGGAAAGAAAGATGAGAATCGGAGAAGGTGTGGATGCCATCTTAAAACCGAAAGAGAATTTCTTTCCGACAATTACCGGCGAGGAAGCCCGGCTGCTGTTTACGGAAACGAAATTCTTTGATGCGGGTCGGACCGTTATTACTGAGGGTGATTTTGCTGAGGGGGCTTACCTTATTCTGGAGGGAAAAGCCAAAGCCGTTATCTCGTCGGATGGCGGAGAGAAAATTGTCCTTGGTGAATTTGACCGCGGAGAGATTTTTGGTGAGATGGCTTTGATCGACGATAAGCCGAGATCCGCCAGCGTTGTGACTGTTACACCATGCAAACTGGCCTTCATGGAAAAGGGAGCGTTTGGCAGGATCATAGAGCCCCTATCCAGCTTATCCTTCCGTCTGATGGCTTTTATTTGTTTGTCCATTTTCCGGCGTATTATCGCTCTGGACAAGGAATATGCGGACTTGAAGAAAATGTTGGGCAAAAAAAACCCGGGAAATAAAGAACAGACCCGCTAAAGCAAAATACTGCCGGGGATGCTTTACGCGTTTTGCGCTACGATTTTTGATTTTAAAACGGGGAAACAGGCATTAATTTCCGGTGAGAATTGCCGTGAGTTCATCGCCGTAGAGCCTGGTTTTTTCCGCCGGCAGAATCTCCCGCCAGTTATTATTGTTTTGGACAAGATCAGACAGCATTTTATCCGATAAAAGCATAAAGATGGCCCGGTTTTCATGGCGCGCACGCTGGAAACGCCAGACGTAAAGTTTTTTCAGTATATCTTTTTGCTGTTGATTCAAGCAGGAATAGCCGGGAATTTTAGTATGTCCCCGCTTATCAATCGTCTTTTCCTGCCAGTTGGAAGCGGCAATTTTCGCAAAGGCACTCCAGGCGGTTTTTTCCAATCCTTTCTTACGTAATTCGTTTAACTGTTCCATATAAAGCGCCGGCAGGTAAGTCACATCCTGAACGCCGTATTGCAGTTGTTCATCGGCGAGAGGCCGGTTGTCCCAGCGCGATCGCTGCATTTTTTTATTTTTTTTCAGATCCACACCTAAAAAATGATTGATCATTTTTTCCAGAGACAGTTGTTGTAAGCCCAGCAGATATGCCGCCCGGTGAGTGTCGAAAATATTTTCAAAAACAAAGGCATAATCTCTTTTTAAAAGACGGATGTCGTTATCCGCCGCATGAAGAATTTTTATGATTTTGCGATCTGCAAAATATTTACCCAAAAATGATAAATCAATGTGATTCAGAGGGTCAAAAATGTAAGTGGCAACTTTTGCCTTAATCTGCACAAGACACAGTTTTTCCCGGAAATAGCGGAAAGAATCGTATTCCGTATCTATACTCAGAAAGTCTGAGTTTTCGAAATCGTCGATGGCACGCTGTAATTTTTTTTGCGTGTCAATCATAAACCATGTTTTGTTCATACGTTATTATCTAGCCGAAACAGAAATTTAATGCCACAGAAATAATGCTGGAAAAGAAAAATAGGATTTGTTTCTGCAAAAACAGCCTGCCTGGTTGCAGGCAGGCTGAGGGTTTATCAATTTCAACTTTTGTTGCTGCTGTCTTGCAGTTACTGGTTATTAAAATTCCAGAGAGAGACCTCCTTTGACGGAAATACCCGGCATGGGGTAATAAGTGTTGGAGCTCCAGGGACGGCCATCATAGCCGGCTACTGCATATTCCAGGTCGGTCAGGTTCTCCACTCCGAGAAAAGCGGTCGTTTTAATTTTCCCCCAGGTTGGACGGTACAGAAGATAAACATTAAAGACCGTATGCGGATCAAGCTTCTCTCCGGTGTTGGCGTTGTCTCCGGAAAGGAAGCAATTGCTGACGTAGCGCATTTCCGGCCGGAGCGTAAGCTGCCACGGCAGATTGATTTCTACGCCGAAATTCGCCATCCGGTTGGGGACAAGGGGCATCTCTTTTTTGTTGTTGGCGCCATCTTCAAAGGTAGCAGAGTGGTAGGTGGCATTGCCGTAAAAGCGGACCCATTTTTCCCAGGAATAAGAAAAGGAAAATTCTGCGCCTTCATGACGAGTCTTACCGGTATTCTGGTTATATCCCGTAGGAAAGCTGCCGACGTACTGAATTTCATCCTCCATGTCGATGCGAAATACGGTAAAACCTATTTTTAGATTTTGCAACGGATTAAATTGGGTGCCGATTTCCATGCTGGCGCCCCTCTCTTTTTCGAGACTGGTTAAAAAACCGCCGCCTCCGCCGTTGAAAGAAGCCACTTCGTCCAGAAACGGGATACGGTAAATAGTTGAATATTTTGTAAATAGTTTTGATTGTCGGCCGATCAGCCAGTTTATTCCCGCTTCATAGGCTTCGGCGTCGTACTTCTTGTCCTTGTCGGTAAAGCTATTGGCGGGCGTTGCCGAATCAGTATGGGAGCCTCCCATATTTGTTCTTTCCGTACGATAACCGGCATCCAGAATCAGGACGGGCAGGAGGCTGAATTCGTTGCGCACATAACAGCCCAGACTGTTTCTTCGAAGATCGGTCCAACTGCTTTTGGCAATTCTCTCCCGGCTGCTGAAAAAATCTTTTTTGTAAGGTTCGGTATAATAATCCAGCCCCACCGTCAGTTTGTTGTCATGACCCCGGATTGGCTTATCCAGTATATATTTGGGACTAACGGTATAGGTTTTGATATCGGTAGTTGTCCACTGCCACCAGGAATCCATGTTGGCGGCTATGGTTTTATCACCATATATAAAATCAAGATCAAAACGTCCGTAAGAACCAAGGATGGATTCCAGACGAAGGTGAAAACTGGCGTCTCTATCCATACCGTCATCGTTATCATGGCCGGGTTGATATTGGCGGCGGTATTGAATCATCTGGTCTTTGGTCAGTGCGCCCGGTAAAAGATAGCTGTTTTGATTGGCGGAGGCATCAACCGAAATCCGGAAATAATCGCTGGCATCGTAACCAAGCTTGATACCGCCTCCCTGGGAAGACGATTTGCTGCGTTCACGGTAACCCCAGCTGAAAAGATTGCCGCCGTTTAATGCATATGATAATTTGCCTGTAGAGCCGCTGATGCCGACCCGTTCATCGCTGAGCCCGTAGCTGCCCGCAATGACGGAAGTATTGACTTTCGGTTCACCCTTGCCTTTTTTGGTAAGGACATTAATAATGCCGGCAATTGCCATGTCGCCGTATAAGACACTTCCGGCACCCCGGACAACTTCGATTTTTTCAATCTGGCTTACGGGAATTTGCAGCCAGTTTACGGAAGACATGTCCGGACGATTCAGCCTTCTGCCGTCCAGCAGAACCAGTGTCTTTCCGTAAGGATTATCTCCGCCGAAACCGCGCAGATCAATAAGCGATTGAGGAGAATTTCCGCTGTAGTCCCGGAAATTGATACTTTCGAGTTTGTTGAGTACTTCCACGAGAGTTGTAGCTCCTGATTGCTCGATTTCTTTGGCTGTAATTACGGTGATGTTGGCCGGGGTTTTGCGTACTTCCTGATTATCACGCGTGGCGGTTACAACAATTTCACTCATCGTCCGGATCGGATCAGGTTCGTTTTTATTCTGGGCTTGTACCGGTGAAAAAAAAGCAACGACTGAAAACAACAAAACGAAAACAAAAACTTTTTTCATGGTTCTTCTCCTTTCCCCCTCGGGATTAAAGTAAGTTGAACCACCGTAAAGTCTCCTGGCTTGCGGCATCCTACTTTCCACGCCTTCCCGATATGATGAATTCAGTGGCTTTTTGTGGATTTCGTTCCGCTTACAGTTGCGGGGCAGCGCCGGCATCGCACCGGCTTCCTTTTTTGGCGATTCTTTCTTTTTCAGGCAAGCAATGTCATTCGGGGTGATCCGCTTTGCGGATTTTGATCGACCAGAACATCGACATCGTATACCTCTTTTATGTTTTTTGCGGTGATAACCTCCGCGGGACTTCCTATAGCATAATTTTTTCCACAGTAAAGTAAAATTATCCGGTCGGCATTTTGAGCGGCGAGATTGATGTCATGAGTGACAAAGATAACCGTTAGTTTTTGCTCTTTATTTAATTGGCGCAGCAGGGCAAGAAATTGCACCTGATGCGCGAGATCCAGAAAGGCGGTGCTTTCGTCAAGAAGCAGAATTTTCGGTTCCTGGGCAAGGGCGCGGGCAATCAGAACGCGCTGGCGTTCTCCGGCGCTCAATTCGTCATATCTGCGGTTGGCCAGAGACAGGATGTCGGTTTTTTCCATGGCCTTCCGTACGGTCGAATAATCTTTTTTGTCTTCGAAGGAATAAGTCCGTAAATGGGGAAACCTGCCCATGAGCACTATTTCTTCAGTGTAGAAAGGGAAAACAGAGAGATTTTCCTGAGGAACGACGGCAACCGCCCGGGCCAGCTCCCGGCGCGACCAATTGCTGGTATCTCTGCCGTCAATCGTCAGAGAGCCTTCCGCCGGGAAAAGAAGTCCGTTAATTATTTTCAATAAAGTGGTCTTACCGGAACCATTCGGGCCGATTATCGCCGTCATTTCTCCTTCCTCGACGGCAAAAGAAAAATCATCCAAAATAAGTCTTCCGGTATAACTGAAATTTATGTTCGTTCCGCAAACCAGAGACATGATTAAGCCGCCTTTCTTTTCAAAAGAAAGATAAAATAGGGTGCGCCGCAAAGAGCGGTGATCACTCCCACCGGCAATTCCGAAGGAGCAAGGAGGACTCTCGCTATTGTGTCGGCGGCAACTAAAAAAGAAGCGCCGAAAAGAACGGAGGTGGGAATAAGCAAACGATGGTCGGAACCGAAAGTGAGCCGCATCATATGCGGTACCATAATTCCGACAAAACCGATTATGCCGGCAAGTGAGACGGCCACCGCCGTGACGAGCGATGTTATGATTAGTACCCATTGCCTGGTAAATTCCACATTGACGCCTAATTGCCGGGCGGTTTCTTCACCCTGAACAATTAAATTCAATTTAAGCGCCTGCCGGTAGAGAAAAATAAACCCGGCAATAAGAAAGAAAGCAGCCGCACCGATTTCTCTTGCTGAAGCCCTGGAAAGATCTCCCATCAGCCAGAATGTGATGCTGTGCAACTCCATGGAATTGACTGTGGAAAGAAAAAATAGAATGGCGGCCGAAAAAAATGCATTGACCACGACGCCGGAAAGCAGGAGGGAATTATCGAGCAGTGGTCCTCTGGTACCACCGGAGACGGCAAAGACCAGAAAAACGGTGGCAAGTGCTCCCAGGAAAGCGAGCAGGGGGACACCCAGATAAAATGATCCCGCTCCGATCAGAATGCCGATAATTGCGCCCAGGGCTGATCCTCCGGAAATACCCAGGATATACGGATCGGCCAGCGGATTGCGCAGTAGTGCCTGGAATATTACGCCGCCCAGGGAAAGTGATGCTCCGACGATGCCGGCAAAAAGAATGCGCGGCAGTCGCACCGAGAAAATAATCGAATATTCCCGGGAGGAAAGAGAAAGCTCTCCTGTTACGGCATCAAGCAGAGCCTGGAATACGCGTTCCGGTCCGATATGGACGCTGCCTGTGGCCAGAGCAATGATGCCGAGTACTAAAAATACAACCAGCATCAAAGCGCTGATCAGCAGTACCCGGGATAATGTTGTGCGGCGGTAGATAGAGATGACCCTCCTTTTTTTTATTAATATCAATTTAGGAGGAAAATGCCAACAGGTAATAATAAAGTGTCCGGGAAAATATTTTTTACAGGAGTTTTCGGTAACTTGTTAGTGCTTAATCGGGGTGCCCCGCCCGGTTTTTTTTATTCCGCAGGCAAACAAAATTGCCAGAACGCTAAGCACGGACAGCAGAATGAAAACATAATTATAACTGGAAGTCACATCAAATATTTTGCCGGAGATTAATGGCCCGAAGGCCGCAGATCCCATGAAGATGAATGACGAAAATCCGAAGATGGTACCATGATGTTTCAGCCCGAAAAGATAGGCGATATACGGCGATTGGCTGGCGGCAAATCCGCCGTAGGCAAAGGCGAAAAATACCGCAAAAACATAAAAAACCCACAGGGCATTGGAGAACTGGATAAAAATAAGAGAGATTAACATCAGAGAAACAATGATAATAACAACCGTTTTATTGCCTAAACGATCCAGCGCTGCGCCTACCACCAGCTTACTTATGATGCTGGCGACACCGATCACGGAGAGAATAACGGCGGCTGTTGCATCGGCAATGCCGACGTCCGTTGCATGAGGTACGATATGAACCATTACGGAGTGCACACAAATGTTCATTATCAGGAAAACTCCGCTGATCATCCAGAATTGCCTGGATCGGACCGCTTCAGGGAAGGTAAAGCTCGGGTTGTCTTCCTCATGCTGCTCCGACATACCCAGGGCGGACAATCCTATTTTGGCCGGATCGCGTTTCAGGGCCTGTGCGCTAAGGATAATCAGTATTAGTAAAGCCGTACCGATAATGACATATGATGTGCGCCAGCCGAAACCGGCGATAAAGAAGCTGGTCAGAGGAGGCACAAATATTATTCCGATGCCGATTCCGGCAGCGGCGATCCCGCACATCAGTCCCCGGCCGGAGACAAACCACTTGGCGATGGTGGAAAGCAGCGGAACCCACATGCCGGCAAGACCGATACTGGCAACTACTCCGAATAAAAGATAAATATGCCAGAGCATCTGTGCCTGAGACATTAATAAATAGCTGATACCGAGAAGTGTTCCGCAGAGAGTTACCACGAGACGCGGTCCGTATCTGTCGCTAAGCTTGCCGATGAAGATACATGCCGCCGCCTGGATAATCATATTTATGGAATAGGCGCCGGAAAGAACGGCCCTCGAAAACCCGAACTCAGCGAGCATCGGCTTGAAAAATATTCCGAAACTGTATTGCGATCCCCAGGCGATCATCAGAATCAGGAAACTGGCTGCCACGATGATATAACCGTAAAAAAATCCGGCCTTATTTGCTCCGGAAATTAAGGGGCTGCTGTCATTTTTCAAGTGGTTCATGATCGCCTTATCTTGCCGTTATTTTCCCTGCTGGAGAAGTTTCCGGGCATTGTTCATGCCACCCAGATCCGCAATATTCATATATCCCATCTTTTCCAGTATTTCCCGGGCGAGAGCCGATCTTCGGCCTGACCGGCAATATAGCTTGATGGGTGTTTTCTTGTCCGGAGCAATTTTACCGATTCTGTCGCCGAGTTGGGCAAGCGGAATGTTGATCGCCCCCGCGATATGAGATTCACCGTATTCCGCCTTCGTTCGGACATCGATCAGCAAATCAGCGCTCCACCCCGTTGCACTGAAAAATAAACCGGCCATAAGCAAGGCATACAATATTTTTACTGTTTTTTGATTCATCATATATCTCCCTTTTATCTTCCGGCCATGCTGCCGGTATCGCGTCAATAGCCGACCTTATCAGGTGTATTTCAAAGTTCAGCCGCTGAAAAGTTATAGTTTTCTCCACCGGTTTTAAACCGAACATGCGGCACAATAGTTTATGTACACGAAAGTTGCGCTTTCAAATGCCGGGATAAGGCGAGGAGAAGTTCGCGGATATCTTTCCTCTTTAGAATTGCTTCCGCCTGGGAAATAAAGAATCCGGCAGCCATTGCCCCGAGAAATTTGTTGGCCTGATCGCTGACAACCGGATCTACTCCAAAACGCAGAAGATTAATTTTGTTGAATAATGTGCTCTCCTCTTCATTTCCGGCCGTGATCAAAGTCCGTTCGATCAGATTATCAACATCGTATTGCACCACACTGCGCAGCACCACGCGGTCTCCGCCGTCATAACGCCCCAGTAAAGTATCAAATTGTTGCAGTGTCCAGCCGTCAATGCTTCCCATGTAACCTGCCGCAATACCGGCTACCATCATGACAAAATGCTTCTGGTCCCAATCAACGCACTGCCTGATAAGGTTAAAAACGATCTGCTTTTCTTCTTCGGTAATCACAATGTTTCGGGCAAAGCCGTCGCGTTCGTCGGAAATGATCTGAGCCAGAAGCAATAAAAGCATTGCACCTCCCCTGATTGTTTCCGTTGGAATGAGGGCCTGTTGCGCGTGTTTGAGCAGTTCCGGGAAATGGGAACGAATTCTTTCGGTCAGCTTATCCTGTGTGTTTCCCCAGCGGTAAGACTGATAGAGGTAAAAACCGAAAAGTCCACTGGTGCGGATGGTCATTACACGGATCATCTGGTCTACATCATCGGTTGTTTTAACACTCAGGTTTTCAACCACGTTGCGGGACAGGCTGGACAATATTTCCTGAATGATTGAACGCCGCTGCTTCTGCGTAAGAATGGCCCAATTTAAAAGATACCCTGTTACAGCCTCAGCCTCAAGACATTCTACGGGATCGGCAACAATTTCATAGATTTTCACCCGGTTAAACACAAAGATATCAGTCACCAGTTTTGTAATGTATGTGCTGACCGTTTCATAACGCTCATCATTATACAGGCCCAATGTCCAGACATAAACAATCAGGCTCTTGATTACTTTTGTCAGGACTTTTAAAAGCATTTTGTAATCGTTTCGAAATACCTTGGGAGCATTGATCAAGTCATATAAAAGCGTTCTTAACAAGAGCCATTCGCTGATGTCCACAACCGCTGTCTTGCCTAGCCGGCCTGTGTGTAAAAAATTCGCCAGTTGGAGATGGTCGATGTTGTCATTACGTAATACTTCGATCAATTTGCTGTAATTAATGTTGCTTTTCATTAAAGAAGCGTTCATGCTCTGAACCGCTCCCCATAGCTTTTCAAAGTAAACGCCTGTTCTTTTCTCGTACCGGGACTCGTCTAAAACATTCAGTCTTTCCTCAAAAGTCTCTTTGGAGGAATAGTTCATGAGCATGATTAAATCATTCATGAGATCAGGATTTTTTTGATCGCTGATACACGCGAGCAGCTGGCAGCATTGCTCTTCCGCAGTTGGGCGTTTTAAACTGAAAAGCTCGCAAACACTTTGTTTTTCCGATGATTCGTCAAAGCTTAAATAACGATTCCATGTCTTCATCGCGGCCAGATAAGTATTTTCTTTTTGACTGTTTTTCCCAGAAGCTCGCAGTATGGCAAGCATCACCGCATACCCCAGGCTTAAATAAACCGCCGGCTTCCATTCGGCCTGGTGCATTAAAGGATTAATATTAATGACAATATCATTTCCTTCCAACGCCACCATACCTGTTGTATAATGGTCGCCGAAGATGATTTTGTAGCGCTGCGTCCACAGATAGTCCACGTAACGAAACGCATAATTTTTTACAATTTTATGGATAAAATCCGTGACTTTTTTCAGAAATTCGGAACCGGCCTGATCTGCGGGAACTGTTGAGGTAACATCGATATACGGGTGTTGCTTGTCATTAGCTGCCAAAATTCTGTTAAACCAGACTCTGGTCGGGTGGATATGATAAATCTTGAGTTTATCGAAAATATCCAGAGAAGCCAATAAAAGTTCAGGCTGGTTTCCATACTTGTTGATGGCAAGGTTTCTTAATTCATTTTTCCCTCTTGTTGAGTATTGCATAGCCAGTGCTGCATAATGGAACACTGCATCGGCAAAAATATCCAGGATTTCAGGGTGGGCAAGAGGAAGTGCTTTTATTTGATAAAAATAAGGGACAAATAAATTCCAGTGTGCCTCAATAATAACAGCTCCCTGCTTCGGGGATATTGTTAAAAGCGCCGCCCTCCGGCCGCTGATTGTGAAGGATATATCGGAATCAGCTATATCCGGCCACAGAGGAGAGAGAAGGGTTTTTAACCGCCGGTCGTTTATCGCCTCGATTCCGGCGGCTATCGCTTCGCTTTTTTGAGGAAGGAACTGCTTCTTATCAGGTGTTAAAAGGGTAAACGCATCGTCCTTTCGGTTCTTGTGGAACAGGAAGTCGGGCAGATCAACACTGTCGGCGACGGCGGGGTAAATAATTACTTTGGCCGATTTCTCGGATGCATTCGGGGCAGATTCATTTTTCGCGGCCGTTTTTCCCATTGGACCTCCGGAAGAAACTACTCGGATCAAGTTTTCTCCGAGTGACAAATTCACGTTTTCTATCACGGATATATAGGTAAGTTCAGAGTGTATGTCAATTTTTTTCCCTAAAATATTGTATCTGCATATAATTATAAGCAATATTATTGCCGATCATAACTTTCTCGCACTGTGCATCCTGCCGTTAAAACATTATCTGAAGAAGAACAAATAAAAATGGTCGAAAGTTCATCATGCCTCCGGTTATCTTTTTCTGAAAATTGCAGATTATTATGGTACTATAGGAAAAATTGTACATAAAGCCCGGCCTGCTTGAAAAAGACAATGCTTTCAAAGTTTGAAGCTGAAAAATAACTCCATCCGGTATGAGCATGAAAATTCTGCAAAAAGCTTTTCGCGCGATCCAGACGACATTTGCCGAGACTTTTGGTCTTGGCCCGGCCGCCACGTTAAGCATGATGATATTTGTGGGGCTTGTGACGATTGCCGCCGTATTCTGGTTTTTTCAGTCTGCTCCTCCCGCTACCATTACCATTACCAGCGGTGATGAAGGAAGCCGTCTGCAAAGAACCGCGGAGAGATATGCCAAAATACTGGCCCGCAACGGAGTTAAACTGAAAATCCTGCCATCTCAAGGTTCCCTGGAAAATCTCGAAAGGCTCGAAAATCCCTCTTTTCCTGTTGATGTCGGCTTTGTGCAAACAGGTGTAACCAAAGGGAAGAATATTGATAAGCTGGTATCGTTGGGAAGCATTTCTTATCAGCCGCTTTATATTTTTTACCGCAGCGATAAACCTTTTCCTTTACTTTCCCAATTTGCCGGTAAAAAACTGGCGATAGGAGAAGACGGTACGGGGACGCAGATTCTGACTCTGCAACTGCTTGCCATGAATGGTATCAAGCCTGATGGTCCGACGAAACTTCTGAAAATGGATGATGAAGATGCGGAAAAAGATCTTCTTGCCGGGAATATTGATGCCGTTTTCATGATGAGTGATTCGGCATCATCGAGGACCATGCGGGCATTACAGCGCAGGACGGATATCCGTATTTTTGATTTTTCTCAGGCGGATGCGTATACCCGTCGTCTCAGTTATTTAAATAAAATAGTGTTGCCCAGGGGATCGCTGGATTTTGGAAAAAATATTCCCGACGAGGACATCAATTTGATCAGTCCTACCGTGGAACTCATTGCCCGGGCTGATCTTCACCCGGCACTTTCCGATCTGCTTCTGGAAGCGGCCACGGAGGTGCATGGTCGCCCGGGGCTAACCCAGAAGAGGGGGGAATTCCCCGCACCTCTTGAACATGAGTATCGCATCAGTTCCGATGCCGGTCGTTACTATAAATCGGGAAAAAGTTTTCTCTATCGGTACTTGCCTTTTTGGCTCGCCAGCCTTGTTAACCGTATTTTGGTTGTTTTTGTACCGATGATTCTTGTTTTAATTCCGGGAATCCGCAGCATCCCGGCAATCTATCGCTGGCGAATGCGGCTGCGGATTATGCGCTGGTACCGGGCTCTGATGATGTTGGAAAAAAATATGCTCGCGGATTTAGCCGAGGGGAAAAGGGATGCCCTGCTGCATCAACTGGAACAAATCGAGTATGCGGTTAATAAGATGAAAATTCCGGTTTCTTTTGCCGAACAATTTTATGTGCTGCGCATTCATATAGATTATGTCCGGGCAAAACTGAAAAACGTGGAAAGTTGATGCGTCCGGAGTATTGAATTAACGCGGATGAATAAAGACGGGAGGGTGGACAATGAAAAAAACGTTGGTTGTTTTCGGTGCTCTGATCGGGGCGGTTATCATCCTGCTTGTTGCCGCCGGAATAGTTGTTATGCTGATTGTGGATAAATCATTTATTGAATCCCGACTGTCCCCGGTTCTCCACCGTCAGGTGACTATCGAAGCAATTGACGTGAGCATTTTTTCCCTTGTCTCCGGTATGGAAATTAAAAAAATGACCATCTCAAATTTCAAAACACCGGAAGAACTTATCTCACGGCAGGGTAAACCAATTGCCGCAGAGGATGTTTTCGCCTCGATGGAAGCACTCAGGTTTAAAATCAGGTTTTTACCTTTGCTCAGGAAACAGCTGGAATTGAAAGAACTGGTTTTATACGCCCCGGTGGTTAATCTGGCCCGGAACAAAAAAGGTGCCCTGAATTGTTCGGATCTGCTTGGTGCTTCCAAAGAACAGACGGCCCAACCGTCTTCCTCAGAGGTAAAAAAGGATGAAAGCGGCAAGAATCCGGCTAAACCGGTCAGTGCCGATGATATACCGATTGCCGTTTCCGTGGGAGAAGTGGGCATGAAAAACGCAACGGTCAATTACTATGATGGGAAATTCGAGCAGAAGTTCCAAATCTATAATCTGACGACATTGGCCTATGATATCAACATCGACCCCACCGATTTGAAAAATAAGGATGAAATCAAAGTAAAAATCGCCTTCGGGCTGAAAACAGTCGGCCCGGTGAAAACAGGCAGTGTGCAGAGTTTTGATATTACCGTCGATGCCGCAGGCAGGGTAATACCGTTTGACATCAAAACTCGGCAGCTGGAACCGGAAATAATTCTTCATGCCGCCTTCCCGGAAGGCCGGATCAGCGGTCTGCAGATATTCAACGCCGTGGCTGCGGTGCCCCTCTTGGGCGATTATCTGGGTGAGCATCTTTCCTTTTTAAAGGGAAAAGTGGAGTGGAAAAATTCCCGGACTTCCTCAGCTGATTTACATTACAAAGCAGGCAGGGCGGATATTTCAAACGGCAGTCTTGATCTTCAGGAAGCCCGGCTTCTTTTTGCCGGGATGGTCCAGACGGATTCCCAGGCTCTTGATATGAACCTGAATATGATCATGAAAAAGGAAATCAACGATTCCGTAAAAGCAACGCTTGCGAAAAAAATTGATACGGGCATCAGAAGTCCCGAGGTGAAAAAATATGTCACCGCGGATCAACTGGCCGCTACAGCCCTGCAACCACTCATCAATAAAGAAGGGTTAATTGATTTGCAGCTTAAGGCTTCCGGCACGACTAAAAATGCCGAAGTAAAAATCGTCCGGCCCCAACTGGATTCCGTGGACGGCGTTATTAAAAAAGCCGCCGGCAGTGTGTTGATGGAAACAGGAAAAGGCGCTGCAAAAAAGCTCATCGGAGAAGAGAAGGGTAAAATATTGGAAAATGTTTTTGATTCATTGAAAAAAAATAAATGAGCCTGCGGAAACCGCGCCTTATTTTTTATTTCTTTTATCAATAATGATGTTGTTGAGCATTTTCCAGGCCCGGTCTACGTTTTTCTTTTCTTCATCGTCGGCGGCCGTATTTCCGCTTTCGCCGGTCGTATAAAGAATAACCGTATTTCCATCTTTGTCTTTTAATTCTTTTACTCCCATGGTGGCGGGAGAATTTTTTGCCGCTTCTTCCTGCTGAATCATCATTTGAATGGTTTGATCACTTACTCCCGCTTTTTTCAGCTCGAGCACCTGCTGCGGTGTGAGCGCGAATGCGGAGATTGCAGGAGCAAGAATAAAACAAAGGCCTGCTGCAATAATTAATGTTTTTTTCATAATTAGTACCTTTTTCATTTTAAATACCTTTTGCAGAAAGAATATAAAATTCGGGAGAAAATTGCAAACGGGTAAATTGGTGCCGGAGTGCGGGAGAAAAATTAGTATTTGTGGCCCGAATTTAGAAAGTGTTTGATTAAATACAACCGTTTTATTATATTATCTGCACTATAAAGAAGTTTGTTCCATAAGCTGGAATTAAAAAAGCAGCCGTCAGTCCAATAATTTGTGCACAGTGTGGTAGGATGATTAAGGTTCCCCAATTAAAAGTCGGTACAAGATTAAATATAGTTTTTGAAAATGAAATAATGCAGAGCAACGCCCATTTTATGAAGGCGTTGGTGTATGACATTCAGGAAGGTAAAATCATTATTTCACAAACATCTCCGGCATTAAATCGCAATTTTCTTAATCGCCGGATAATGGTTTCTTTTTTGGCTCAAATGGACGGCCGTAATTTGCGTTTCGGTTTTCCGGCCACACTGATTGATCTTATTAACGATTATAAAATCGTTTCCGAAAAGAACGTTGAAGCACTCGTCCTGCAGAGGGATAAAGCGGCCGAACCTTTGGAATTCCGCATGTATTTTCGGGTTAAGCCGCACAGTCAGAGCAATATCAGCCTGATACTTAATGAAACGGAAGAAAAAGTCAGTTTAATTGATATTTCCCTGGGCGGCGCCAAATTTGTTTCTCCGAAAAATTATTCATTTCGTGCCGCCGACAAAGTTAAATTCAAATTGCTGATCGGCGGCAGGGTATTTGATCTGGAGGCGAAAGTGCGCAATATCTGGGCACCGTACGATGTTCCGGAAAAGAAGAATATCCGGTATGTCAGTATTGAATTTGAATATGACGATAAACAGAGAGAAGCCGCACTGGGCAAAGCGATTCTTGAGATCGAAAGACAATTGTTGAGCGAAGGGAAAATTTAATGAGTGGTATTCGGCAACGCCGGTATTGTTTCGGCCGGCGAAAATATATTGATAAAACTCTGTAGAAATGCAGGTATGGAAATTACTGATTAGAAGGAGGAATACTTATGGGGAAATCAAAAGATGTAAAAAAAGACGCGAAGAAAAAACCGAGCAAAACGGCCAAGGAAAAGAAAGAAGCAAAGAAAATGAAAAAATCCCTGAAAACCGGCTGATAAAATTTCCGGAGCGGGGGATATAGCTTCCTGAAATGTTTTTGGGGAAGCTGCGAAAATTTGCAGCAATTAAGATGAGGCAGCGATTAACTCCATTAAGTCCTGTTGATTTATTCATAGTGACGAGGGCTGGTCATGCCGTGTGGAGACCTTTGCACAACAGCATAATACGAGCACTTTTGTCATTCCCGCGAAAGAGACTGCGTCGTAATGTCATTCTGAGTCTTTAGACGAAGAATCTCTTGATCCTAACAAATTGTTTTCATTAGATTCTTCACGGAGCTTGTCCTCGAGCATAGCGAAGGGTTCAGAATGACAAATGTGTAAGTATTAACATTGTGACACAGTCTCGAAAGCGGGAATCCAGTATTATCAATGGTTTCTTGGATACCAGGGCATTCGCCCCGTTTTAGGCCGCTTGCTCCAGCGCATGCTGAATGCACCGGTATGACAAAAGAGAAGTTATGCAAAGCTACCGTGTTTTATTCCGGTAGAGAGGATTTTATTGTTTTTCAATAAATAAATGGTGAAAGATATTTTATGAAAATTATATTTCTGGGGGCGGCAAGGACGGTTACCGGTTCTTGCTACATTATTGAAACCGGCAAAACGAGATTTGCTGTTGATTGCGGCATGTATCAGGGCGCGGCGGAAATAGAAAAGCGCAATTGGGATGTCGGTGTTTACGATCCGGCGCATATTGATTTTTTCATCATTACCCATGCCCATATCGATCATACGGGGCTTCTGCCCCGGATGGTTAAAAACGGGTTCCATGGCCCCATCTATGCAACCGAACCTACGGGAGATTTATTAAAGATATTATTGCTCGACAGCGCTCACATTCAGGAAGTTGAGGCCGTTTGGAAAAATAAAAAGATGCAGCGCAACGGGAAGGCGGCCGATTTTTCGCCGCTGTATACTCTGAAAGACGCCGAAGCCGTCGGTCCGCTGGTTATGGCCAAAACTTATGATTATTCCTTCAGCCCGGCGCCGGGTGTAGATGTCAGGTTTCAGGATGCCGGCCATATTCTGGGAGCGGCTATTGTGGAAATATTTATCCGGGAAAACGGAACGTCCACCAAGCTGGTTTTTTCCGGCGACATCGGACGGCGGCATCAGCTCCTGGTGGAAGATCCCAGTATAATTCGTGAAGCGGACTTTCTCTTTATGGAATCAACGTACGGCAACCGCAACCACAGAGGGGAGAAAGACAGTCTGAATGAACTGGCCAAGGCGATAGATTACAGCTATTCCCGTGGTGAAAAAATCATTATTCCGGCTTTTGCCGTGGAGCGGACCCAGGAAATTCTTTATTCATTGTATCTTTTAAACAGCGAAGGCAAGCTGCCCAAAGACATGCCGGTGTTTTTGGATAGCCCGCTGGCTATCCGGGCTACGGAAATATTCCGCCGTTACCGCTCTTACCTGGACGGTGATACGCAGAACCTTTTAAAAAATGACGATCCTCTTCACCTGCCGCAACTTGAGTTTTCCTCGACAACGGAGCAATCCATGCGTATTAATGAGATGCGGGGTTCGGCAATTGTTATTTCCGCCAGCGGGATGGCTAATGCCGGCAGAATTCGTCATCATTTGCGGCATAATCTCTGGCGTCCGGGGGCAAGTATCGTTTTTGTCGGATTTCAGGCCGAAGGCACGCCCGGTCGCAGGATGGTGGATGGTGCAAGAAAAATCCGCATTTTTAATGAAGATGTCGTCATCAAGGCAAAAATATTTACCATCAATGGTTTTTCCGCTCATGCCGGTCGCGATCAGCTTTTAGAATGGCTGGGACATTTTCAGAATAAAAAAATGCAGATATTCCTGGTGCATGGTGAATTTGCCGTGCAGCAGCAGCTGGCAGAGGCAATCAGAGCAAAATATGATTTTGCCGTGGATATTCCCGAGTACCTGGAAGAAATTCAATTAAAAACCGGTGCCGAGATAGAAGCTATAATAAAACATGAAGTGCCGGAGCCGCAGATTGATCTTGATACGACATTAGATGATTTGCGGGCAAAAATCGAGCGCATCAATAATATCAAGCAAAAAATTCAAAAATTATCGTTTGCTCAGAAGACGGAAATTCAGGAGTTGCTGAAGGAAGCGGACCGGAGCATCGATGAAGTGGACTCGCGTTTATAAGAGAATTGCGCAAGATACCTATTCGCTGATTTTAATTTCCGGATGAAAAATAAGCGCCATTTTTTCAACGGCGTCGATTATGCGCGGTGATGCCCGGCTGATTAAATCAGTCTCGATAGGATATATCTTGTTTTTTTTCACGGCCGGTATTTCCGGAAATTTCTGCCAGAATTTTTTAACTGCGGTAAATTCACTGTCATTGGCCATGGGAGCGAAAAGAATGATGTCCGGTGCTCCGGAAAGAATTCCTTCGGCGCTGTAACGGGGATAACGTGCCATGTCGGAGGCGGCAATATTGATACCGCCGGCGAGGCTGATCATCTCATTGATGAACGTGTCTCGTCCTACGGTTATTACCGGATCAAGGCCGATCTGAAAAAAAATCCGCGGTTTTGTTTTTTTTTGGGTTTGCTCTGTGATGTTGTCCAGTCGTTTTTGCAGCCTTCCGACAAGCGCCCGGGCATTCTTCTTTTCGGAGGTAATTTCACCGATATGGAGAATGCTTCCCATTATCCCTTTTACGTCTTGCGGATTTGTCACATACACGGCAAGGCCCAATCTCTCCAGTTGCTGGATAATATCCTTTCTGTTTCCGTCAACAGTGGCAAGAATCAAATCCGGCTGAAGCGAAACAATTTTTTCAATGGATGGATTGATGAAACCGCCGATTTGCGGCTTTTGCCGGGCCTCGCGAGGCCAGTTACAGAAACTTGTTACTCCCGCTATTTTAGCTTCGAGGTTCAAGGCATAAAGAATTTCCGTTATCCCGGGTGCAAGGGAGACGATATGCCGGGGAGTATTATTGATGGTCAGCCTGCGGCCGATTTCATCTTTAATTTCTCCGGCAAAAGATCCGCAACAAAAAGATGGAACGAACGATGTGAGGAGAAATATTATCAGTAATTTTTTAATCATGGCCTGAAAGTTCTAAATTGTTCATTCCGGTCGAGAAAAAATTATTCGACAAGTTTATAGCGGAAAGAAGCTACTATATGAAGGCGCGAAAGGCTATAACCGTCCGGCAATGGTTCATAAGGGGCGGCTGTTTTGACGATACCGAGAGTGCCTTCATCGAGGTATGTTGATCCGGAAGGAGTTATCAGGCTTATTGCGGCAAGCCTGCCGCCGGCATCAATGGAAATCTTTACAACAACCACTCCTTCTTCATTTTTTTCATAAGCTTTTTGCGGGTATTCCCATATCTGCAGGATTTTTCTTTTAATCTTGGCTAAATAGGAAGCATATTTGACATCATTGCTGCCCAGGTTGACGGTTTCTTCACGCCATCCGTCACTGTTGATGTTTTTTGTTTTTTTCGAATCTTTTTGTTTTGCCGGCGGCTGGGGTTCCTCCTGCTCTTTGATATCGACGGTAAATATTTCCGCGGTTTGGGTATTATCGCGCAGATCAATCATGCCGCTTGCCGAAATCAATGCAACATGCCCGACAACGGATATAATGACGGGCCAGAGGAGTAAATTTTTTGAGTCCATTTTTATTCCCGATTTGAATTTCAATATCTGCTATTATAGCAGCAGGAAATTCATTCCTGAAAAGTTAATCATATACGGCATTTGCTGCAAAAGCAACAACATGATTACCGGACGGTCAGTCTTAGTCTTCTTTTATAGAACCCGCTTTACTCCGGGAATGAGCCTTAAAATGATCGACATCAGGAATGATCCGAGTATGGAGAGAAACGATACGATAATAAATAGAGCAAATGCCCCCGTCTTGACGGGATCAAAAGCGTACTGGAAGGCAACTACTACCGGCACATGGATGACGTATGCCCCGAATGCGTTCTCCGAGAGAATTTGCACAATACGTCCGGTCCGGTTAAAAAGGGTTTTAAAAAGAGCAAGAAGACCTATACACATTCCTACACAAAGAAGAGCCTCCTTGTATTCCCTCAGAAAGAATGCCTGCTCGCGGCTGCCCGTGATATAGAATTGTACCACGATGACGACAAAGATACCCAAACCGGGTACAAGCCACAATATATTGCGGGGGGTGGTGATTGCATCCAGGAAAGACCATCTGTAGGCAAGAATACCGAAAACAAAAAGCGAAATATACTGCGGAAGATGCGCCGGTTCCATCTGGATGACTCCCAAAAAGGCGATCCAGCGGTCGGTGGGGAATCCGCCTGCTGTCCGCAGCAGGTGCGAAACGAAACCGAGGATTAAAATGTAGAAAATAATGATCGATAATTTTACCTGCCTCGGAGTCGCGATCGATGGAGCAGGCGCGCATTTTTGCAGCAATGTTCGTATAACGGCATAGAGAATTGCATAAACGAGCAGATGTTCCACAAACCATAAATGTCCGAAGTGAAAACCGCCCGGATATACCAATCTAAGGCCGCTTTCGAGCCAGGTTTGCAGGTAGAAATCCGGAAGACTGATTTCCCTGACGGAATGTACATATTTTACGTAATCCAGAAGCGGGGTCATTATAAAATAGGCGAAGGTGAGGGGAATGCCGAAACGGATAAACTTGTCTTTGATAAACTTGTGGATTCCGTGACGGTCGAATGATTGCGGATAGAAATATCCCGAAATAAAGAAGAAAAGACCCATGAAAAAAGAGGCATTGAAGAAAAACAAAAGCCCCAGCGCTTTTACCCGCTCTCCCGGATACGAATAAACCCAGGCTCCGCCCGTGACTCCGTAGGCCTGACCGACATGATGCATGATAACAAGAATAATCAGGAGAACTTTGAGATTGTCGAGATAGTAAAACCTATTTAATGTGGGGACACTTCCCATATTATTATCCATCCTTTTAATGGCTGACTATTATGCGCTCAGGCATCTGCGCCATTGCAGGTTTGTATTTGCGAGAAGCTCCCTTTTCATTATATGGGACGTGCCATGATAATTCCCTGGAGGCGTTCAAAGTATTCAGATGGATAATCGCACGTTTTTCCCTTTTCTTTCTGGCAACAGAGATCGTCATCTTTTCCTTTGCAATTGGTACTCATGTCTCTGATGGTATATTTGCAACCGCCCGCGGAACTCCACCGATAATAAACCGGTCTTTTGTCATCAGAATTGACGCCATACCACATCTTACCTTTGCCTATTCCGCTTTCAGCAGTAACATCATCAAACTTCGTTCTCCTTGTATCCTTGGCGTGTCCGGAACCCGAAGAATCAATGACATAGATCCAATATTCATCATCTGATTTAACCGGGTAGCTCCAAGCCGTCATAACATGGCCGGTACTTGAATGTTTGCAATTGAGAATCATCTTCTGCTGCCATTTTTCATCATATTTAACAACAATGATGTCACCGGGTTGTATTTTTTCGATGGATTTGAAAACATGCCAGTATCCGTTGCTGTTTTCGTCTTTATCTGCAAGTATTTCATTGAAATAATCATAAAAACCCCAGGCGCGAGGATGCTTCTCGTCATGAAACTTTTTTGCATTATCGGCAAGATCCTTGTATTGCTTCGGCAATGCCTGTTTGAGAATAAACTCACCGACAAATCCTGAACAATCATATTTATAGATGCCGTTTTCTTCATCAAGTTGCTTTTGATTATAATGTACATATTTCGTTTGTCGAAGATTCCCCATTATATAGGCCAGACGATCGTAAAATGTTCTTGCGGCAGTTCCTTCGGCAGGCCTGTGATTGCGGCTGCTAGCAGCCTTCAAAAGGAGATCATTATCCATGTCTGAAACAGAGCTCTCTGCATCCGCTTCTTCATAAATTAGTTCATAGTCCGATGCGTCGGTCATTGCCGCGCCAGATTTTTTATCAATGGTATGCCCACATCCGCTTAGATAAATAATCATAAGCATGACAATAAACAAGAAACTCCTAAAATGTAAATTCATATAACCTCATTTTTTTCTACATTTTTCGGTCCGAATGAAGCTTCAATACCTTCCAAATGGTCTTAAAGTCCATACGGGACGCCCTTAAGTATTTAAGTTATTGCTTTTATTCCTTTACTGTAAATTATTTTAAGGCAAACCGCTCTGAGATGCTTAATTACTGAAGGGCGTCCCGCGTCCGGCACCATAACGGCGGAGCTGAAGCGAGAGCACGAACCTGCCGGGATGCGAAGCGTCTTATGCAGGTGAAGACGACCGCTCAATTGCCCTGCTTGGTGAACACGGCCCGGTATATGAAGGCTTCGGCGCCGCCTTCCGTGTGAACCAATTCCATCTTGTTCGGACCCACAACACGCCCATCGAAGCGTCCGGTGTCGCCTCGTTCCACAATACGCACAGTCTTGCCGTCATAGTCGATGACCCCAATGATGGGTTCTTTTTCGCTGGTGACCACCTTCCCGTGCTGTGTGATCAGGTCTTTGGGCCCCTTTTTGACTGTCCAAACGTGGTTTCCGCGGATGTAGGGACCATCCTGCTCGGTTATGGTCAGCATATTCGACGATTCAATGAACCCACGGGGGGAAAATACCTTATATTCTGCTGTCCATTTTCCAACCAGATTCGGGATAACTTGTCCCGCTTCCTCTGCTGCCGCTACCGCCGATACCAGAAACACTGCTACCACCATTGAGATCAGAACTCTCGCTCCGATTTTCATGCCATTTTTCTCCTTTCTGTTTTTGATGACATTACGAAAAGCTAAGCCGGAGCGCGCCGCGGGCGCGCGATCGGCTGTGAAGCTTTGGGGTCAGGTCTTGAAATATCATATTTATTTTATGTTTTTCATTGCCCTGCTGACGGTAGTATAATGAATTCCGAGATAATCGGCAATCTCCTTTAATTTGTAACCATGTTGGACATGAGCAGAATAAATGAATTTATCTCTCTTGGTTTTGTTATTTCCTCCGGAAAATAAGGCTGAAAGCTTTGGCCTGTTTAAATATCTTTGTATGCGGGGTATCTCTTTGATTTGTGCTTTATCGTGAAGCAAGTCTTTGTATCTATCAATAAAAGTTTCTTCACCTAACAATATCTGACCGTGCAGCTTTTCCCATGGTGAGCTTTTATCTATTCCGTCATTAACAAACCTGCGGTAAAGTTTTTGTCCTTCTTTTTTATTTTTGCTGAAAAGACCAATCACCCAATCGGCGGAAACATATTCGGGTGATTTTGCAATCCCGGCGGTATATCGATAACTGCTCCAGTGCCATTCATCGGGCTTCACAATCATCTTTGCCCGAACTGGATTTAAAACAACATAGCGGCACAGCTCCAAAAGATAACTTTCTTTCTCCACCAATATCGCTTTGTATCTGCCCTGAAATACGTGGCCTGTTTTATGATGTAACCAATTATATTTCTGTGTATAGATGCCGTTTAACTGCCTCATGCCCTCGGATAAATTACCGTCGGGAGTTTCAATTAAAAGATGATAATGATTGTCCATCAGACAATAAGCATGACAAATCCAGTTATACCTGTCCACCACTCTGTTCAGGATAGATAAAAATTCATTCCGGTCTTGATCGGAATGAAAAATATCGCTTTGCGCATTGCCCCGCGATGTCACATGATAAACAGCGTTGGGATATTCAATTCTCATTGGTCGTGCCATATGAAACCCTTAACACAAAAAAACTTATATTTCAAGACCTGACCCCATTAATTCATGACCCCATTAATTCATTAATTTTTTGTCCCAGTCGGATGAAAAGAAGGCCTAGCATAACCAAGGAACCCCCGAATACCATTCCAATGATGCTCATTTATCACCCTACAAAAAAAAGACCACCAATGTGAAGCACAGTCTATCGGTGCAGTTATTCTTTATGCATATTCTAATATAAGCGTTACATCTTTTCATGCCATTATTGACGGCACAACGAAAAGCTCAGCCGGAGCAAGCCAACGGCTTGCGATCGGCTGTAGCGACGGGTTACACGCTTATGTACATGGGCCTTCATATGCCAATATACGTTCTTCGGTGCTATTTAAATCACGATATTTAAAGCATCGAAGATAATCGGAATTAGGAAATTCATTTTCTGCTTCGAGTGGACAGTTAATCATGATTTCTTTATCGCATGTAGGTGCCTTCACCTTCTTCAAACTGCCATCTATCCCGATCTGCAAGCCGGTATTGTTGTTGCAATATCCAGTAATGATAAAGTCGCCTTGCACACCAAGAACCACCTCGTCAACTGGCACAAACCACATTCTTAAGATTTTATTATCCTTTGATAGTTCAATTACTTTTTCTGCCTCAAAAGGCCCTTCGCCAGGCTGAGGCATACGTGATGTCTTCAAGAAAAGCACATTACCGCTACAAGCATGATGCCTCTCTATTTTACTCACGCGCGGATCGCTTGAAGCGTCACCTTTCTCCCAAAGCTTGATGTTAAATTCATTCGAGAATAAGCATCCCATTAAGAAAAGTGGTATCATAAATATTACGAATTTATTTTTCATATTTCCTCGTGTAACAGAGTAATAAGTGGAAAATGTTCCACCATAACAACCCATATAGATGGACAAAAATTCCACTTATTGTGATATTAAACTATAAAACATGGAAAACCGGCTCCACGATTTTCCGCTTATTACAAATTACGTTTTCATTTTCCACTTATTATGATATTAAGATACAAAACATGGAAAATGAAGCTTTCCCCGTACTTCGCCTGCGGCACCACATTTTGTTGTATTTGAATTATAAAATTTAACTATATTTGTCTTTATTAAAATGGATCAGTCCAACAAACCGAAGTTTCACCCCAATCCTAAGCTCAAGTTAATGGACCAGGTTCGCGAGGTCCTTCGATATCATCATTATTCTTATCGCACGGAGCAAACCTATTGTCAATGGATTCTTCGTTATATCCGCTACTTCGGCGGCAAAACCCATCCAAAAAATCTCGGGGCGAAAAACATAGAAGCTTTTCTTTCCCATCTGGCGACTGAAGGGCAGGTGTCCGCTTCAACACAAAGGCAAGCGCTCAACGCCATCGTTTTCCTGTATAAAAATGTCTTGGATATTCACCTGGAAGACAAGATCACTCCGGCACGCAGCAAGCGTACGGCAAGTCCACCCACTGTAATGACTCCATCCGAGGTTCAACGCCTTTTTGCCGCCATGGAGGGAAAACCGGCGCTCATGGCAAAACTGATATACGGCAGTGGAATGAGATTGATGGAATGCATCCGTCTGCGTGTTCAGGATATTGATTTTGGCCAGAATCTGATTTTCATCAGAGGCGGCAAGGGCGGAAAGGATCGGACAACCATACTGCCTCAAAATCTGCGTGATGAGATGTTCCGGCAAATTGAGGCAGTAAAGTCTCTGCACCATAATGATTTAGAAGAGGGCTTCGGAGATGTTTATATTCCGGAAGCGCTGGCCAGAAAATATCCCAAAGCGTCGAGGTCAACAGGCTGGCAGTGGGTTTTCCCCGCAAAATTGAGATCTGTTGATCCGCGATCCGGCAAGGAAATGCGCCATCACGTTCTGGAATCCGTTTTACAAAAAGCGGTGAAGCGGGCCTCCGAGCAAGCGGCCATATACAAAAAAGTAGGCTGCCACACACTGCGCCACAGCTTTGCCACGCATATGCTGGAAAATGGGGTAAATATACGTGTCCTTCAGGAGTTGCTGGGCCATGCAGATGTTAAAACAACGGAGATTTATACCCATGTAATGGCCCGGGATGTCCGTGCATTGCGCAGTCCTTTGGATTTACTTTTAAAAAAGGTGTGAAGATGCTCAATGATGACGATTACATGAGGATGGCGCTGGCGGAGGCACGAAAAGCTCTGGAAAAAGAGGAGGTGCCGATAGGGGCGGTGCTGGTAAATGACGGCCGGGTTTTGGCACAGGCGCACAATTCGCCGATTACCGCAAATGATCCTTCGGCTCATGCGGAAATACTGGTGCTGCGTCAGGCTGCTCAGACAATGGGCAACTATCGTCTGACCGGTGCGGTCCTTTATGTTACGCTGGAGCCATGTATCATGTGTGCCGGAGCGATTGTTCATGCCCGGTTGGCGCGGGTGGTTTTCGGAGCAAGAGATCCGAAGGCGGGCGCAGTTGTTTCTTTATATGAGATTTTAAAGGATAAACGATTAAATCATCAGGTTGATGTAACAGAAGGAATATTGAAAGAAGAATGCGGGGAAATTTTGAGTAGATTTTTTCGAAAAAAGAGGGTAATAGCCGCTTCGGCTAAGTGATCAAACGCGGAGAGATACCGAAGTGGTCGTAACGGGATCGACTCGCCCGGGCATTCGCCGGGCGTCCGGCGAATGAGATTGCGTCGTGATGCTTAAATATGCATTTTTGTCATTCTGAACGAAGTGAAGAATCTAATATAAACAGAGCATTGGAATATAGAGATTCTTCGCCTAAAGGCTCAGAATGACATTGCAACACTGCCTTGCATGCCGGACGAAATCGAAAGTTGCATAGGCAACTTTGATCTTGGGATAATGGTTTTTTAAATAATATAGCGGAGAGATACCGAAGTGGTCGTAACGGGATCGACTCGAAATCGATTTGGGGGCCACAAGCTCCCACGGGGGTTCGAATCCCCCTCTCTCCGCCAATTACGCAAGATAAGCATGATGGAAAAGCGGTGAAGGGTTCGCCCGGCATACGCCGGGCGCCCAGCGCATGCTGGGCGAATCCCCCTCTCTCCGCCAGAAAAGAATTGATTGTTGAGGCATTGCATGCTACGTCTCAACAGGTAATAAGTATCGTATTAAACGGAGAGATGTCCGAGCGGCTGAAGGAGCACGACTGGAAATCGTGTGTATGCCCACAAAGGTGTACCGCGGGTTCAAATCCCGCTCTCTCCGCCAGTAAATTAAGCGTAAGCGCTGAAATATGCCGGTGTTTATAAGGAATATTCGCCTTCTCTCAATGTCATTACAGAGGCAGGCGGTATTGGAATGCCCGTATTGCAATGACCAGTTAAAACAGCAAGATTGCTTGTCCGAAATCACCATTAAAAATTTGAGTTGATTCCTGCTCGTTTATCAATTAAAAGCCACGGTGAAGATGATTTTAAATATGTGGCCGGGTCCCGTACAACAAAGGCTTGTGAACCCCGTCAGGTCCGGAAGGAAGCAGCGGTAACAATGTCCGATGTGTGTTGCGGTAAACCTGGCCACCAGTTATTACACCTTAAAAAGTCCCCGGCAGGCTCCGGGCTCGGCATATGCGGAGTGATGTGTTTCGCCCTTCGGCGTTGCGACGTATATAAAAAATACGTCTCCCTTCTCCTGCATTGCACGCCTTGTCTTTGGAACTTTTTACGAATTAATAAAGCAACTGTAGCCGCCGTGCTATCGTCTTGGTTTAGAATGTTTTAAGTTTTTGGAGGAATTTTGGAATATCAGGTTTTAGCCCGCAAGTTCCGTCCGCAGAAGTTTGAAGATGTTGCCGGACAGGAGCATGTCGTCAAAACCCTGTGCAATGCCATAGGGAAGGGGCGGGTGGCCCATGCTTTTCTTTTCAGCGGGCCGCGTGGTGTGGGCAAAACTTCCGTAGCCAGGATTCTGGCCAAGGCGCTTAACTGCGAAAAAGGTCCTGCTGCCGTTCCCTGTAATGTTTGTGCAAATTGCCGTGAAATTACCGACGGATCATCACTGGATGTGCGGGAAATCGACGGCGCTTCCAACCGGGGTATTGATGAAATTCGCGAACTGCGCGAAAATGTTAAATTCGCCCCGGCCTCTTCCCGTTATAAAATATATATTATTGATGAAGTACACATGTTGACCCGTGAAGCTTTCAACGCGCTTTTAAAAACTCTGGAAGAGCCACCGGCGCATGTAATATTTATTTTTGCCACGACGGAGAATCATAAAGTTCCGGCAACAATTCTTTCCCGGTGCCAGTGTTACGACTTCCGCCGGATTGCGCTTACCGAGATTGCCGGAAATCTGGGAAAAGTGGCCACGGCCGAAAAAATCCGCATAAGCGAAGCAGCTCTATCCTGGATAGCCGAAGCAGGTGACGGGAGCATGCGCGATGCCCAGAGCATTTTTGATCAGGTTATTTCTTATGCCGGTATGGATATCGCTGATAATGATGTTGAGGGGATTTTGGGGCTTACCGACAGGAAATATCTTTTCCGTCTTTCGGAAGCAGTGTTGCAGAAAAATGCCGGCGCCTGCCTCATCATTCTCGAGGAAGCCTATCTTGCCGGCCTGGATATGAAGCATTTTTACTCGATGCTGCTCAAGCATTTTCGTAATATGCTTTTGGTCAAGATTACCGCCGGCAGCAGCTCTTCCTTTGATATTGTTCCGGAACATATTGCCGCACTGCAAAGCCAGGTAAAGAACACGACCCGGGAAACGTTGCAGCGGTATATGGAAATTTTAATTGCGGAAGAAGAAAGCTTTCGCCGCAGCCAGGAGACGCGTTTAAAACTGGAGACAATCTTAGTACGGATGGCTTATCTGGAGGAGGTAATACCGATTGGTGAAATTATTTCGACGCTGGAAGCAATCGAGCAAAAGCTTCTGGCCGAATCGGCCGCCGGAGAAAATATTTCCAGACCGGGCTCAGTTGTAAAAATGCCGCCGGCGCCTGAAAAATCAGTTTCAGAAAAGAACAGTATATCTTCAGCGGAAAAACCGGCCAATACTATTGTTAATGATACTGAAACAACGGCTTCCGGCGAACTTGGCGATCAATTCAAAAAATTTATTAAAAAAGAAAACCCGGTTTTAGGGGCGAAAATTGTTTCGGCGGAAGCGATCAGTTTGGCGGATGGAAAATTAACCTTGAGTTTTCCCAAAGGCTATATCTTCCTGGAAAACATCAGTGAAAAATCACAAATAGAACAGCTGGCAGAAATTGCGAAAAAATTTTTTCACACGGATGTAGTCGTCAGGATAGCTACGGTTGAAGTGGATAAAAACACCGGAAATAACGGCAATGGCAGAAGTAAATTGAGCAGCGTGAACGATATTAAGCGGGAAGCGATGAACAGTCCTATTTTACAGAAGATCATGAATGAATTTTCCGGTGCGGAAATAGTGGAAATCAAAACAAGAAGCGAGAAAAAACAGGAGGGATAGATAACGTGAATAATCTGGGCAATATCATGAAACAGGCAAAAAAAATGCAGGAACGGATCGGCCAGCTTCAGCAGGAGCTGGAAACAAGAACTATTGAGGCACAGGCCGGCGGCGGTATGGTAAAAGTTGTGGTTAACGGCAAATTTGAAATTGTCTCCCTGAAAATTGAAAAAGATGTGGTAAATCCCGAAGATGTGGAAATGCTGCAGGATTTGATTTCTGCCGCTGTCAATGAAGGAATCCGCAAAGCGCAGGAAATGGCCTCCGCCGAAATGGCAAAAATTACCGGTGGATTGAACATTCCCGGAATGTGATAAAGGTTTTTATGAAAGCATACGCACAACCGATTAAACGCCTGATTGCGGAACTTGCCAAGCTTCCCGGTATCGGTGAAAAAACTGCTGCCAGATTATCTAATTATATCCTGAGAGCCACCGAAGATGATGTCCGCAAGCTTGCCGAAAGCATCATCGAGGTGAAGCGCAGGATAAAACTGTGCCGGATTTGTCTGAATCCGACGGAAGACGATACCTGTTACATTTGTCAGGATAAAACCCGCGATCAGGAAATAATCTGCGTCGTGGAAGAGCCCGATGCCCTGGCCGCAATTGAAGAAAGCGGAGTCTACCACGGAACTTATCATGTCTTGCATGGAGCATTGGCTCCGCTCGATGGTATCGGACCGGAAAATTTACGCCTCAATGAACTTCTTTTAAGAATCGGGAGCGGGCTCATCAAAGAAATAATTCTGGCCACCAATCCCAATGTTCACGGTGAGGCTACCGCTTTGTTGATTACCCGGATGCTTCAGGAAAAGAATATTAAGATAACCCGTATTGCCATGGGCGTGCCCATGGGCGGCGATTTGAAATATATTGATAAGATGACGATATCGAAATCGCTGGAGTTTCGGCGGGGTATGTGAAACACGTTGATACTATTAATTCAAGGCACTTTTTGTTCTTTATCTGTTCTTTTAAGGCGGCGCCACAGCGTAGAGCGGTGAACACCGAGGATTTTTGCCGCCTGGTCGATTTTGCCGCCTGATTTGGCCAGAGCGTTTTTGATTCGTTCGTCGCGGGAAAATTTCGGCGCGACAGGTAATGTTCCGGCCTGATCGAGGAGGCGCCGGACGAAGGATTCGTCCCATATTTTTTCACGGGAACCAACCGTTAACCGTTCACAGAAATTTTTCAGTTCCCGCACGTTTCCGGGCCAGGGATATATCGTTAAAAAATCTAAAGCCTCTTTCGTAAAATTGCTGAATCCGGCTACTTCCTGGGTCAATCCCTGCAAAAATGATTCTATAAGAAATCGAATGTCACCCTGACGTTCACGCAGCGGCGGCACGTTCAGACTAAGCACGTTCAAACGCCAGTAAAGATCATTGCGGAATTTTCCTTCTTCGACCAGCTTCTCCATCTGACGGTTTGTTGCGCACAGTACACGCACATCAACCGGAATAACACGGTCATGGCCCAGGCGCACCACTTCACGTTCCTGGAGGACACGGAGAAGCCTTCCCTGGAGGCTCAGCGGAATTTCGGAAACTTCATCCAGAAAAATTGTTCCGTGGTGAGCCAGTTCGAAAAGCCCCGGTTTTCCCTGACGTCGTGCACCTGTAAACGCGCCTTCCACGTATCCGAACAGTTCACTTTCGAGGAGGGTCTCCGGGAGCGCCGCGCAGTTAATTGCCACAAAAGGCTGGCCGCTTCTGCGAATGCTGTGCCGGTGAATGCCCTGCGCGAAAAGTTCTTTTCCCGCTCCGGTTTCTCCGTGAATCAAAACTGTTGAATCGACTTCGGCATAACTCTTTGCCGTTTCGATGGTTTCCTGAAGTGCCGGGCTGCGGCCTAAAATATCCTGAAAAGAAAACTTTGCCACATGACCCTGGCTGTATATCTCCTTGCGTATCCGCGCCTCCATGGATTGAATCCGTGTAATATTCTGGAATGTGGCGATGGCTCCCACGATCTGCCCTTGCACGCGGACGGGAATCCGGTTCATCATGACTTTAGACTGGCCGCAGTCGGTTATCTGCCCGATGTCTTCAATACCGCTTTTCAGAATTTCCTCAAAATGAAGAAAAGGGACTTTTTCTTGTGCAGGACGGCCCAGTGCTTCGCTTGCCTGAACACCGGTGACTGTTTCCGCGGCCGGATTAAAAACCGTAATCCAGTCCTTGCTATTGACGGCGATTATGCCTTCGTGAGCATATTCCAGCATGGCCTTAAGTTCACTGCTGCGAGTTGCTTCCAGCCTGCGCGCATAGACAATCCGCTGCGCTTCTTCATAGGCGGTACGGATAGCGGATTCGCCGGAACGCATTAAAACGGCGGGAAAGCCGAACTCCCCGGCAATTTTTACCGTGATGGCTCCACCCAATATTATCTGAGCTCCCTGGGCAATCGCCGTACGGATAACCGAGGGTGCTTCTTCCTCCGAGTTGAAGGTATGGAAGCTTAATCGAACGTTAAGAAACGGCAGAAAATCAAATAAATTTTTAATCATATTTTCATAAGCCACGACCGCAATAAACGGATCTTCAAAATGACAGATGCTTTTTGCTTCTTCCAGGGCCTGAACGATGTCACTGCTTGTTAAATGAATTTCTACAATAGGGCTTTTTATACCGGCCTGGCGTAGAAACATTGCGGAACCGCCGCGGGCAACAAAAACCTCAGCTCCCTGTTCCTCCAGACGCTGAACATCGGGGATAGCCTGATTCAGTGAAGATTCAATCACCAGCACATTTTCCTGATTGTCCGGTAAAATGTGCCGGTAGCTGTTTCCGATTTCTTTGTTGCGTGCAATGAAAACAATGCTCATGATACCAACCTCACCACAGTCATGCTTTTGTGTCAAAAGCAGCCAAATTATTAATAACCAGCGGCATAGAAGAATTTGCCCAAAGCAGGTTGCACGTATTGCATAAGTTGCGCAACATTGCAACTATTTGCAACGTCTCTTGGTGGATAAATTTCTTGTTTGATAATAAAATAAATAATGTTCGATGTTTATAGATTATTTTTTTCTTCAAATCCTGGCATGATTGTTGTATTCTTAATTAATAATATCCGATAGCAGCCTGCAAAAAACAGCGAAGGTCTTTTTGTTAAATGTGCTTTACGGGAAGGCCTGCAATAATTTAGTGAAAGGATGAAATTCGATGAATAAAGTGTCCGAAGGTAAATTTATCGCCACGGCGGTGCAAGCGTCTCCGGTATTGCCGCTGAGCCGCCAAAAAACAACAGAGAAGATTATGGATCTGATGTCGAAGGCGGCGAAAGAGGGTAGCCGTTTAATTGTGTTCCCTGAAACGTTCATCCCAACCTATCCGAATTTTTCAATTGATCTCCAACGGCCGACTGAATGGCAGCAAAATCTCCGGTATCTCCTCTCGGAATCGGTTTTTGTTCCAGGACCGGAAATAGATATGATCGCGAAGCATGCCAAAGACCTTTGCCTTCACGTATCCCTTGGCATTAACGAACGGGTGAGGGAATACAGTGCTCGCCTGTATAATACGCAGGTATTTATCAATGCCGATGGGAAAATTATCGGTGTGCGCCGTAAACTTTTACCGACGAACAGAGAGAAGGTTTTCTGGACGGCCGGAGACGGAACTGATTTACAGGTCTATGACACGGAACTGGGAAAAATCGGCGGACTTATTTGTTACGAAAATCTCCAGCCGCTGTTCAAATATGCACTTATGGCTATGGGTGAAGAGATTCACTGCGCCTGCTGGCCGGGATGGCCCGAATATAAAACAGGCCGGAGCAATAGACATGTCATCGATGTTGCCATCCGTCAGTATGCCCTCGAAGGTCAGTGCTTTGTCGTCAATTCCTGCATGTATATTGATAACAGTACCGTGCCTCCGGACTTCTTCGGTAATGCGGCATGGGTGTATTTCGGCGGCAGCGGGATAGTGAACCCCATGGGGGAATACGTGGCAGGACCAGTGTATGACAAAGAAGCCATGGTGCATGGGGAAATTGATCTGTCTCTTAATCTTCTGCGCAAATCTCTTTTTGACATTATGGGCAAGGAACAAAGGTGGGATGTAATTCAGCTTGCCTGGAACAAGAAAAGTTACGGGCCTTTTTATCAGGAGACACACGGTCAGAGCAACAACGACAGTCACAAATTACTGGAAGAAAAAATCGCAGCGCTGAAGGATGAAATTACTGATCTTAAAAATATTGTAAAACAAAAGCTTTCGAAGGAAAAGTAACAGCGTTTCAGGTGTGGGGTTGCTTGAACTGAACATCAGAAGGCGCCATCGTTTCAAGCTTAACCAAACAGAATTGTGCGAATGCCGCGCTTTTTCCGCGGGATTATCGTTCGGCATTCAAAATTGCCGGGGAAACTTGTGTTCCCCGGGGAGGGGGTTTATTGCGCCAAATTCACCCTGTGCGATAAGGCCGGGATAAACAACAAAAACATATTATTTCAGATATTTTATAAGGAGAAAATTATGAAAAGAAAAAAAATAGCCATATTTGCCGTCGCCATAGTAACAATTTTCTGCATCAGCTGGGGGGTTGCTTTTGCGGCGGAACAGCCGATCAAGTGGAGATTGGTTTCCACCTGGACACCCACCATTAACCTGATTGAAGGTGATCGGAATTTTGCCAAGCTGGTTAATGAAATGAGCAAAGGTCGCCTGCAAATTACTGTTTCGCCGGCCGGTGAATTGGTTCCGGCGACTTCCGTCTTTGACGCTGTCGCCAAAGGGTCAGTAGAGTGCGGAGGTGACTGGCCCAGTTACTGGGCCGGCAAAAACAGCGCCTTTGATCTTCTCGGTTCTTTTCCCATGGGGTTGGGCCAGTACGATGCCATCAACTGGTATTTACACTATGGCGGGAAAAAGATTTTTGATGATCTGTTCGGAAAGTATAATATGGTATATTTTCTCAAATCAGTCACCCCGATGGAATCAGGTATCCGCTCACGCGTACCGATTAAAACTCTTGCCGATTACAAAGGCAAAAAACTCAGAATGTCCGGAAGGGCGCAGGGATATATCCTGAAAAAGCTTGGTGCCGCACAAGTTATGATTTCCGGCGGTGAAATATACCAGGCCCTGCAGATGGGGACCATCGACGGTGCCGAATTTTCCAGCCCTTCGATCGACTGGAAAATGGGATTCAGCGAAGTCACCAAGTACTGTATTGCTCCCGGCTGGCATCAACCATCATCAACCAATGGTGTCATGATTAATAAAAAGGTGTGGGACAGTCTTCCCGATGATCTGAAAATTATCGTGGAGAAAGCGGCGCTGGCCAATATTGCCTATATGTCCAGCAGCTATGAAACCGGCAATATAGAAGCCATCGAGCTTTTCAAAAAAGCGGGTACACAGACATTCAAACTTTCCCCGGCGGAACTCAAAAAGATCGAAGAGTATGCCTGGGAATATCTGGTTGATGAATCGGCAAAGAATCCCGATTTTCACAAAGCAGCCCTTTCGATGTTTCAATACTTGAAAGATTTCCAGGAAGCCAGGAGTTTTCAGGAACCGTTTTCGCAGGGTCGCCTGCTTTATTCATGGCCGAAACTTCCCGGTTTAAAGTGAAAATTCCGAAGTTAAAGGAGCATCCTTACGCCTAAGGATGCTCCTTATAGAAATTCATTTTATGGAGGCTTTTGAAATGAATGTATGGATTCGTTTATCCAAAACAATTGATTTATGCATCCGCTGGACCGGCCTTGTTTGCAGTTATCTGCTGGTGCCGCTGACGCTGCTGGTTGTCTATGAAGTGATCAGCCGATCATTAAAACATCCGACCATCTGGACTTTTGAAATGAGCATATTCTTCTACGGGGCGCATTTTATGCTTGTCGCGGCGTATGGCCTTCTCTGCAAGTCACACGTATCGATCGATCTCGTCAGCAGCCGCTTTTCTAAAAGGACCAATGCCGTACTGTCCCTTATTTGTTACCTGTTAATGTATTTCCCGTTTATCTTCGTTCTAACTTATTTCGGCGTTTCTTATTCCGTTAATTCCTGGAGCATGCTGGAAACATCCTGGAGCATCTGGGGACCACCTCTTTATCCGATCAAAACAGTTATTCCGCTAACCGCGATAATGCTTCTTTTGCAGGGAATATCCGAAGTAATCAAGAATATAGATATTTTAGTGCGTGAAAGGAGTGCAAAATAATGAGTCCTGAAATTGCGGCAGTCGGTATGTTCATCGCTCTTATAATATTCCTGTTTATGGGACACCCTCTGGCGTTTGTGCTGGGTGGAGTTGGAGTTTTGTTTGGGGCTGTTTTCATCGGCCCCCAGTTTTTCGGAATTTTTATGGATAGAATTTACGGTACAATGGATAACTTTGTTCTGGTTGCCATCAGCCTGTTTATTCTTATGGGGAATTTTTTGACAATGTCCGGCGTAGCGGACGAATTATTCAAAGCTCTGCGCATTCTTCTCGGTCCTATCCGCGGCGGCTTGGGATTCGCAGTAATCGGAGTCTGTATCATTTTTGCGGCCTGCACGGGAATAATCGGCGCATCTGTGGTGACCATGGGGCTGCTGGCCGGCCCGATGCTACTGCGTTACGGCTATCAGAAAGAGATAACGATGGGAATGATCGCCGCCGGAGGGAGTCTGGGGATTTTAATTCCGCCGAGTGTCATGCTCATTATGATGGCCGATCAAGGGGCTCTTTCCGCCGGAAAACTCCTTATGGCCGGTGTTGTGCCCGGCGTGACACTGGGAATCTTGTACATGATCTATATTGGCTTACGGTGCTTTATGGATCCGAAGATAGGACCACCTGTCCCCGCTGAGGAGCTGGCTATGATTCCAATGAAAAAAAGAATAAAAGACGCTGCTCAGTACTCTGTTCCGCCGCTGTTGTTGATTTTTTGTGTCTTAGGCGCAATCTTTTTCGGCATTGCCACACCGACGGAGGCGGCCGGTGTCGGATCATTTGCTGCTTTTATCATGGTAATCATCTATGGAAAATTCAGCTGGAAAAATTTTGCCGATTGCCTCTACCAAACGTCACGAACGGTAACAATGGTAATCATTATTATCGTCGGAGCGACCTGCTTTACCGGTGTTTTCCTCGGGCTGGGGGGAGGTACGGCCATGGTAAATGCTATTATGGGGTTGGGTCTCGGGAAATGGGGCACTTATATTATGATCATGATCATTTATATTATCCTCGGCTGTTTTATCGACTGGATTGGTATTATCATGATCACGTTCCCGATTTTTTTGCCTGTTGCCCAGCAACTGGGCTTCGATCTGCTCTGGTTTGTCTCCATGCTTGCCATCAATCTGCAGATGTCCTTCCTGTCTCCACCGTTCGGCTATGCTCTCTTTTATCTGTCGGGATTGGGACTCGAAGGAGTAAAATTAAATCATATTTATCGGGGCGTTGTGCCGTTTTTAATTCTCCAGGTTATCGGTGTAATAATTTGTACGATTTATCCGGGGATTGTCGTTTGGCTGCCTAATGTGATGATTGGAAAATAAGAGAGCCGTATTTTCCATATCGCTGATTATTATCTGTTTCTACAGAGGTGATTTTCTATACCGATTTTTTGCTACAGGAAGCCGTTGTTAAGAATATTTGATCGTGTTTATATATGGAATTGTGATAATTGAGGTGCGGAGTTGCTGCCTGGAGTGTACGATTTTTTAAGATAGGTCTTTACGTAAAAATTATGAAGGGAGAATAATATGAAACATTATAATATAGCCATAATACCGGGAGACGGGGTGGGTAATGAAATATCCAGGGAGGCTCTTAAAATTCTGAAGGCAGTTGCAGATAAATATGGTTTCGGAATTAAAACCGAAACATACGAATGGGGATGCGATTATTATTTAAAAAACGGGAAAATGAATCCGGATAATATGCTGGATATATTAAAGAAATTCGATGCAATCTTTCTCGGCTGTATCGGTGATGCCAATAAAGTTCCGGATTATATTTCCTTGATGTTGCTGCTCGAAATCCGGTATGGTTTTGAACAGTATGTAAATCTTCGCCCCATCAAATTATTTCCGGGAGTTGATTCGCTTATAAAGACAGCAACTCCGGATACGGTCGATCTGGTAGTGATCAGGGAAAACAGCGAGGGAGAATATTCCCGAGCCGGCGGTTTTTTCAAATTGGGGACTCCGGATGCTTTTGCCCTGCAGACTGGAATTTTTACCCGTAAAGGGTGTGAAAGAGTTATGCGGTATTCATTTGATCTTGCCCGTAAGCGAAAAAAATTCGGGGATAAAGACCAGGTCGGCATGGTAACAAATTGCACGAAATCGAACGCACTTAATTATTCGATGGTATTTTGGGATTCTGTTTACGATGATGTAGCCAAAAATTATCCTGATATTAAAACGGATAAAGCATTGGTAGATGCAACAACAATGTGGATGATTAAAAAGCCCGATTTTTTTGACGTTATAGTGGCATCAAATCTTTTTGGAGACATTATTACGGATTTGGGATCCATGCTGCAGGGAGGAATGGGATTCGCCGCCGGTGGAAATATCAACCCGGAAAAAACATACCCGTCCATGTTCGAACCTATTCACGGTTCGGCACCTAAATATACAGGGAAGGAAATTGTCAATCCCATTGCATCTATTGAATCAATCCGGATGATGCTGGAACATCTGGGCGAAAACGAAGCCGCTGCGGATATATATAATGCAATTAGTAGCACACTTTCCTCCCGAAAGATAAAAACTGCGGATATGGGTGGAAAGCACAAGACTTTTGAGATGGGTGATAAAATTAAAGAAGCGATTTTGACGGAATAGATTGTCCGGTACATAATTGACATATTGTTGCAGGAGCAGCAAAATTTTTGTATCAGTGCCTGTGTTTCCAACACCGGCAAAAAAATGATACATTGTTTCCGGGTCGTTGAGCTTGATTTTTTTCTAAAGACAGTGATAATATCCCTCCCCTGACAAAATAACAATGATTCTATAAACAGCTGAAATAGCAGCGATATATTTTTTCAGGGCAAACATAGGAAATTGTGGTTTTTTTAAGTATGGATGTAAAAAAGAAAATCAGGCCAGCGGTCCGGCGGATTGACTGCAAGTACATTACCGCCGCCGTAAGAGACCTTTTTATCGAGGCAAATACGGATTTGGGTGCTGATGTCATTTTTGCGCTTCAAGATTCGCTTACAAAAGAAGAATCCCCTGTAGGGAAACAGGTACTGGAAAAGATAATTGAAAATGCCGATATCGCTTTCCGGAACAAGCTGCCTGTTTGCCAGGATACCGGGCTGGCCGTAGTGTTTATAGAATTAGGCCAGGATGCCCATATTATCGGAGGGGATTTACGTTTATCTGTCGAAGAAGGCGTGAGAGAAGCCTATGCGGATGGTTTTTTGCGTAAATCCGTCTGTGATCCGCTCTCTCGAAAAAATACCGGTGATAACACACCGGCAATTATCCATGTTGAAGTTGTCCCCGGTAACCGGCTGAAAATTATCGCCATGCCTAAAGGAGGCGGCAGTGAAAACATGAGCACCGCCTGCATGCTCACGCCTTCGGCAGGGATAGAAGGCATCAAGCAAGTTGTTTTGGAAAGGATTTTGCAGGCAGGGGCTAATCCCTGCCCGCCCATAATTGTTGGTGTAGGTATCGGCGGATCTCTCGAACAAGCCTGCATTCTGGCGAAAAAAGCCCTTTTGCGGCCGACAGGAGAAGAGAACCGGAAAGATGAGCGCCTGGCGCAAATGGAAAAAGAATTGTTGAATAATATTAATAAATCGGGCATTGGGCCGGCAGGTCTGGGAGGACGGATTACCGCACTTGCCGTTAATCTCGAAATGATGCCTTGTCATATTGCTTCGCTGCCTGTGGCGGTAAACATTCAATGTCATGTGGCCCGGCATAAAGAAACAATAATATAAGCAACAATTCCAATTGTCGGAATGACATCGCGATAAAATTTCGGAGACGGGAATCCAGGAAATTTTGATGAAAACACCGCGCCAAATCAAAACACCATTAACGGATGAAGTCATTACGTCGCTTAATGCCGGCGATATGGTTTTGTTAAGCGGACAAATTTACACGGCCAGAGACGTTGCCCACCGCAGGCTTTATGAAGCTCTGGACAAAGGTGATGCCCTGCCCATAGATCTGAAGACGGCGGTAATTTTTTATGCGGCGCCGACTCCTACGCCGCCCGGCAGAATTATCGGTTCGGTTGGTCCCACAACGAGTTATCGCATGGATGCTTTTACTCCACGGTTAATCGAAAGCGGGCTTCGGGGAATGATCGGCAAGGGTGACCGGTCGCAAGAAGTAAAAGCCGCCATAAAAAAATACAAAGCAGTCTATTTTGGTGCCATCGGCGGTATTGCCGCTCTGACTTCTCAATGTATCCGGAAAGTCGAACTTGTTGCCTATGAAGAGCTGGGTCCGGAAGCAATTCGAAAAATAACCATTGTTGATATGCCTTTGATAGTCGTAAATGATGTCCGGGGAAACGACATATATTATACGGCACGAAACAGGTGGCGTGTAAAATGCTAACACATCTAAGGTTTTTTGTGCATTGCAAAAAAATATTGACAGAAAATTGCAAATATAATAGTGAAATCGCCGCAAAATATTTCGTAATAACTAATCCATCAGGGGAGATTATAATTCATGATAGAAGTAAGATGGCACGGTAGGGGTGGCCAGGGAGCAGTAACATCCGTGGAGCTGCTCGCGTCGGCGGCCATTGGAGTGGGAAAATATGCCCAGGGCTTTCCCAGTTTTGGTCCGGAAAGAAGGGGTGCTCCCGTTGCGGCATTCAGCCGGATTGACGACAAAAAAATAAAAGTCCGTTCCGGAATATATAAGCCGGATGTTGTTGTAGTGCTTGATTCCAGTTTGATCGGTCTGGTTAATGTAACTGAAGGTCTCAAAGATCAGGGAATCCTTATTGTCAATACTGCAAAGTCCCCCGAGGACATTAAAAAGGAACTTAAATACAGTGGAGTAGTGGCGACAGTTGATGCCACCCGCATTGCCCGTACGGAATTAGGTGTGCCTATTGCCAATACGACAATGATTGGTGCCTTACTGCGGATGACCAACGCAATGAAAATCGACGATATGAGAGAAACGGTGACTCACCGGTTTAGCAGGATTGCCGAAAAAAATCTCAATGCGATGAGAAGAGCATACGAAGAAGTTAAAATCAGTAATTAAAAAGAGGTGTTAATATCATGACGAAAAAAGATGGACCGACCGGCTGGCGGGAAATAACAACAGGTTGCGTTGTTTTGCGACCGGGCAGTGCCAGTGAATATCATACGGGAAGTTGGAGAGCGCAAAGGCCGGTATGGAATAATTCGAAGTGCATCAAATGTGGTATTTGTTACGTTTTTTGCCCGGAAGGTTGTGTTTCGCAAACGGAGGACGGTTATTTTAAAGCCAATATGGATTATTGTAAAGGTTGCGGTATCTGTGCTCACGAGTGCTGGCCGCGGGCGATAGCAATGGTGGAGGAGGGGTAACATGGCAAAACGCGTTGGAATGGAAGTAGCAATTGCCGTGGCTGAAGCAGTCGGGCAGTGCAATATTGATATGGCGGCCGTTTATCCGATTACCCCCCAGTCACATATCGGGGAACATCTTTCCGATCTCGTCGCCGACGGAAGGATCGATGCGGAATTTATAACTGTTGAATCGGAACATTCGGCGATCAGTGCCGTTATCGGCGCATCCGGAACCGGCGCCCGTGTTTATACGGCAACCAGTTCGCAGGGACTGATGCTGATGCATGAGATATTACCCATTGCTTCGGCGATGCGTTTGCCGATCGTTATGGGAATTGCGAACCGTGCCGTGTCCGGACCGTTAAACATATTGAATGATCATTCTGATACAATGCCGCAGCGTGATTCCGGCTGGATATCGATATTTGTGGAGAATGGACAGGAAGCAATTGATATGACCATCCAGTCATTCAAAATTGCCGAGCATAAAGATGTAAACCTGCCGATATGTGTGAACATTGACGGATTTCAGCTGACCCACATGGTGGAATCGGTGGAATTTCCGGATCAGGAGATGGTGAACAAGTTTTTGCCGCCCCGTGAACCGTTTGCGACATTGCATCCCAGTAAGCCTTTAACGATGGGTGCTTTTGCCATGGCGGATTATTTCACGGAAATCATGAAGGCGAAAAATGAGGCGCTGAAAAATTCCAAAAAGGTCATTTTGGCCGTTTGGGAAGAATGGGCCCGAATGTTTGGCCGGACATATAAGCCGGTGGAAGCATATAAAACCGATGGTGCGGAAACTCTCGTTCTGACAATGGGTTCCATGGGCGAAACCGCTGAGATGGCGATTGATGAATTACGGGCGGAAGGTCTTTCGGTGGGGCTGGTGAAGCTGCGGCTGTGGCGTCCTTTCCCGTTTGCGGAGATAAGAGATGTATTGAAAAATGCAAAGAAAGTGCTGGTTACCGATCGGGCAGTTTCCTTCGGTGGTCCGGGAGGCCCCGTGTTCTCAGAAATTAAGTCAGCCCTTTATAATGAAAGAGTACGGCCGGCGATATATAATTACATTATCGGGCTGGGCGGCAGGGATGTTCCCGTGACGGATTTCGTCAGTATGATTAAAAAAGTAGTTCAGGATGCAGGAGAAAATGCCGACACCTATGAATTTTTGGGGGTGAGAGAGTAATGAATATAGTAGAAAATTTTGATTTATTTGCCCCGCGGCTGATCAATAAAAAAGAACTGATATCCGCCGGTCATCGTGCCTGCCAGGGATGCGGTGAAGTTTTAGCGGTGAGATTAATGTGCAAAGCGCTGGGTGAAAATACCGTTATCGCTTCCGCTACGGGATGCATGGAAATTATATCAAGTATGTATCCGACAACCGCCTGGGAAGTGCCCTGGATTCACGTGGCCTTTGAAAATGCGGCGGCTGTTGCTTCCGGAGTGGAATCCGGTCTCAAGTCCCTGCGCCGGAAAGGCAAAATCGCCGACAGTGATGTTAAGGTTGTTGGTATGGCCGGCGACGGTGGTACGATGGATATCGGTCTGCAGGCTCTTTCGGGAGCGATGGAGCGCGGCCATGATATGCTTTTCGTCTGTTTTGATAATGAAGCCTATATGAATACCGGTATTCAGCGGTCCAGCGGCACTCCGATGGGAGCATCCACTACGACTGCTCCAGCCGGTAAAGTCAGCATGGGTCAGAAGACCTGGAAAAAGAATGTAGCGGAGATAATGGTTGCCCACAATATTCCTTACGTGGCAACTGCCTGTCCCAGCTACCCACTTGATTTCATTAATAAGGTTGAAAAGGCTAAAAAAATAAAAGGTCCTTCCTATATTCACTGTTTTACCGTGTGTCCTACCGGCTGGCGCTGTGGTTCCGATCAGACGATTTCTCTGGGACGGCTCGCCATCGAAACCGGGATTTTTCCTCTCTATGAAGTGGAAAACGGCCGGTATAAGCTTTCCGCGGAAATGCCGAAAAAACTGAGGCCGATTAAGGATTATTTTAAATCGCAAGGGCGCTACCGTCATCTGACCGAAGATCAAGTCAAGATGATTCAGGATGGAGTGAACAGGGAATACAAAAAATTATTGAATAAAGTTAAGTGCCTGGAGGCATGGACTTGATATAGAGGGGGAACCGTGAAGAATTCCGAGGTGATTTACGCATGAAAAAAGCCACGACAATAGAGGCAAAAGTAAAAGAAATAGTAAAAAAACACGGCCGTGACAAGAGCAGTTTGATTGCTGTTTTACAGGATATTCAGGAAGAATATAATTATCTGCCGAAAGAAGCACTGCTTGCTGTAGGTGAGCAGATGGAAGTTCCGTCAAGCCGCGTTTATGAAGTTGCAACTTTTTATAATACCTTCAGCTTGAATCCGCGCGGACGCTATCTGGTTGAAGTTTGCGCCGGAACCGCCTGCCATGTACAGGGATCTTTTAATTTAATGGACAGGCTGAAGAGGGATTTGGAAATTGAATGTGGTGAGACGACAAAAGACAATATGTTTACCCTGGAAGAGGTAAGGTGTCTCGGGTGCTGTTCTTTGGCTCCGGTTGTGCGGATCGGCGGTAATATTCATCCATATCTCACACAGGATGAAATTCCCAGGATATTGAGAAATTACAGGAAACAGGGGTGAGAAAGTGAAGAAAATCAGTGCACTTGATGATTTAAAAAAAGCCGGTGACAAAGGATGGAAATCCCTTTTCCCCGGTGGCGTGAAAATACTTGTGGGCATGGCGACAAGCGGTATTGCCTCCGGAGCCGGAGAAGTTTATGCAGCGCTGGCCGCGGAAATTAAAAAGAGAAAGCTGCCTTATGTTCTGGCCAAAACCGGTTCGATGGGTATGGATTGTATTGAACCGCTTGTTGATATCATCGAAAAAGACAAGCCTCGTCTTTCTTACGGAAAGATGACGGCGGGTAAAGTGCCGGATCTTATCGACCAGATTATTAAAGGCACGATTGATAAAATTAAACCGGTTTACCGGATTGATGAAGAGAACTTGATTGCTACCCGGGATAAAAACCACTACACCAAAGGAAATGTACCGGAATACCTCAAAGAAATTCCTGGAATCAATGAAGTTCCTTTTTATAAAAAACAGATTAAAATTGCGACCAGAAACTGCGGTATTATTGATCCGGAAAATATGGAAGAATATATTGCCCGCGGAGGTTACCTTGCTTTGCAGAAAGTGCTGACCTCCATGACGCCGGAATCTGTTATTGAAGATGTAATAAAATCAGGTTTGCGTGGACGCGGCGGCGGTGGATTTCCGGCCGGAGTAAAATGGCAGAGCTGCCGAAGCGCCCATGGAGATATCAAATACGTAATTTGCAACGGTGATGAAGGTGATCCCGGTGCTTATATGGATCGCTCGGTTATGGAAGGCGATCCTCATAGTGTTATTGAAGGAATGATTATCGGAGCTTATGCCATAGGAGCGCAGGAAGGTTATATTTATGTGCGCAACGAATATCCTCTGGCCGTAACCAATCTGACCAAAGCTATTAGCGATGCCCGCAGCCGCGGCCTTCTGGGGAAGAATATTTTCGGAACCAGCTTCAGCTTCGATATTAAAATCAGCAAAGGCGCCGGCGCTTTTGTCTGCGGTGAATCCACAGCCTTGATGGCATCACTCGAAGGAAAAGCAGGCGAGCCGCGGGCCAAGTATATTCATACGGTGGAACACGGTCTTTGGGATCGGCCTTCCAATTTGAACAATGTGGAAACTTGGGCCAATGTGCCGGTCGTAATTTCCCGCGGCGGCAAATGGTTTTCCGAAATCGGCGTGCCACACAGCACGGGGACAAAAGTTTTCTCCCTCGTGGGAAAAATAAATAATATCGGTCTGGTCGAAGTACCAATGGGTATTCCTCTGAAAGACATAATCTATGACATCGGTGGCGGTATCCCCGGCGGCAGGAAATTCAAGGCCGTACAGACAGGTGGCCCGTCAGGCGGCTGTATCCCGGCAAAAATGATGGATTTATCCGTTGATTTTGATGCGCTTCGGGAAGCGGGTTCCATGATGGGTTCCGGCGGCATGATTGTCATGGATGAAAAAACATGCATGGTCGATCTGGCCCGTTATTTTATTGAATTTCTGGTTTCCGAATCCTGCGGCAAGTGTACACCTTGTCGTGAAGGCGTCCGCCGCATGAATGATATTCTTCATGATATCTGCGCCGGCCGCGGCCGGGAAGGCGATGTGGAAATACTCGAATCCATGGCTAAAGGAATTGTTGACGGGTCGCTGTGCGCCTTGGGCGGAAGTGCTCCCAACCCTGTTTTGAGTACGATTAAATATTTCCGGGAAGAATATGATGCTCACATCAAAGATAAGAAGTGTCCGGCCGGTGTTTGCCGCGCGCTCATCCGCTATGAAATAACGGCTAAAAAATGTACGGGATGCGGCGTTTGCGCCAAAAAATGCCCCACGGGATGCATCAGCGGGGAAAAGAAAAAAGCACACAAGATCAACAGGAAAAAATGTATCAAATGCGGTATCTGTATGGAAAGCTGCAAATTTGATGCAATAACCGTTGAATAGAAGGTAGGATATAAGATGGTAAATTTTATTATTGACGGCAAAAAAATATCAGCGGCGGAAGGCACAATGATTTTAGAAGCAGCCCGTGCCAACAGCATCAGCATACCAACTCTCTGCGCTCATGAAACAGTCTCCCGGTCGGGGGCCTGCAGACTTTGTGTAGTGGAAGTTAAAAAAGGTAAAAGAGCAAAAATCGTGACTTCCTGTCTTTATCCGGTCGAAGAAGGAATTATCGTGGAGACGAAGAATGAAAGGGTCATGAATGTTCGTCGTCTTGTGTTACAGCTCTTGATGGCCAGGTGTCCGGAATCAGAAGTCATTTGCGAACTGGCTAAAGAAATAGGCATTGAAACTCAGCCGCGATTTATCCCGGATAAAGATAAGGGAAAATGCATTCTCTGCCGTTCCTGTGTCCGGGTTTGTGAAGAAATTGTCGGTGTCAGTGCAATCGGCTTTTCCTGCCGTGGTGCCGATAAGACAATCGGTCCCCCGTTCAATGAAGATTCGGCCGTTTGTATAGGTTGTGGTGCCTGTGCTTATATTTGCCCCACCGGCCACATTCAGATGGAAGCGACCGAGGATACAAGAAAAATCTGGGGTCGTACTTTCAAGATGAAGAAATGTGATGTTTGCGGCCGTTATTTTGCCCCCGAAGACCAGCTGAAATATATCAGCAAAAAAACCGGGGTTCCGCTAAAAGAACTTGCGATTTGTACCAATTGCAGGTAAAGGAAAAATCCTTGCTGTAAAGAATAAAATATGTTCCCCAGTAGCTCAGTCGGTAGAGCGGCTGGCTGTTAACCAGCATGTCCGTGGTTCGAGTCCGCGCTGGGGAGCCAAGACAAAAAAGGGGTTAAGTGTTGAGCTTAACCTCTTTTTGTTTATAAATATTTTTAGTCTTTCCTTTTTTCACATTGTAATACAGTATGTTCCCGGTTTAGTTCATCACGGATAGCCAAGCCGATCTTTTCCATCACATAGGGCTTTTTGACGTAGGTACCTGCCCCCAGTTGTTGAGCTTTCCTGACTCTGTCTGTTTCAGAAAAACCACTGACAAGTATAGCCTTTTGTTGCGGATTGATCGCCAGGATTTTTTGGTATGTCTCCAAGCCATCGATACCTGGTGCCATGATCATGTCCAGAACAAGAATGTCCGCTGTATTACTCCGGAGATATTCTATGGCCTCTTCACCGCTGGAAGCTACATGAACCTTATATCCCAGCCGTGTGAGCAATCCAGAGGCAACTTCTCTTTGTTCGGCAATATCATCAACAACCAAAACTGTTTCAGCCTGACCCATATACTGTTCTATGGGCACCTTCTGCTGCTGTATACTTAATTCCTCCCGTGTTGCCGGGAAGTAAATAGTAAAGGTAGTTCCTTCTCCGATTTTAGTCTGCACATCAATATATCCTTTGAGATCTTTTACAGTTCCCCAAACAATCGCCAACCCCAATCCGGTTCCACTCCGGCCCATCGTCTTCTTCGTATAAAACGGCTCAAATATTTTCTCTCTGTGCTCGGCAGGGATACCCATCCCCGTATCGGATACGGTCAGGACGGCGTAATCACCCTCTTTGATCTCATCATAGCCACAGATGGTTTTGTCCATATAGCGATTCTGTGTTCGTATCGTCACCTCTCCTTGGCCGGAAATGGATTCCGCTGCATTAGAAACGAGGTTCATCAGTGTCTTTTCCAGATGGATAGGCGAGCCTTTGATGTTTAAAAGGTTTTGGTCACACTCTGTCCTGAAAGTTACCCAGGGATGATAGTCCCTAATTTTCTCAAACACCGGAGTCTTGAGAAAACCAGAAACAATATCATTAAAATTGATCACATCCGATACCATGACACCTCGTCTGGCCAACGTTAAAAGATCCTGAATGATCGCTGCTCCTTTTTGTGTGGAAAGTAAAATTTTTTCTGCATGGCTTCTTCCCTTATGCCCCTCGGGAATTACCATCAGCAAAAGTTCTGAATAACCGGTAAGTACCCCCAATACATTATTCAAATCATGAGCTACTCCACCAGCCAGTTGACCAAGAGCTTCCATTTTTTCCGCACGATGCAAACGATCCTCTAAATCTTTCTTTTCTTCCTCCGCCCGCTTACGCTCAGTGACATCACGAGAAAGCCCCCGCAATCCGATCGGCTTGCCTTCCGTATTTTTGATAAGAGAAACGGAAATTTCGTGAAACCCTTTCGTCCCGTTTTTTCTGATAATCTCGTAATCCAATCCCTTAACGGGTTCGCCTGTTCTATAGACTTTTTCGAAGAGTTGAGCTGCTTTTTCAGCATTTGTTTTATCTTGATACTGCCGATGATTCATCCCGATTAATTCGTTTCTTGAGTACCCGAGAATTTTGCTTTCCGCATCATTAACAAAAGTAAAATTACCGGCAAGATCAACCTCAAAATAGCCATCTTCCATTTGCTCAATTATTGTACGATATTTTTCTTCACTTTCCCGCAACCCAACCATCGTCTGCCTGAGCCTGCCCGTCATGATGTTGAAAGTCCGGGCCAGGGCGCCGATCTCGTCCCGGGAGTGTACATCCACGACCTGATTCATGTCGCCATGGATAATTGTCTCGGCAGCCTTTGTCAGCTGCCTGACGGGACGGGCGATCGTCCAGGCCATGAAGATGCCGACCAACCCGATTAAAAGGGTGATCATCAACCCGGCTAACCCCATAATGGTTGTCATTCTGGTTCGTCCGCCGCTCAAAACAGCCCGGTAATTAAGAAGCTCATCCTCATAAACGCTGGCGCCGATTACCCAATCCCATGGTTCGTAATAAGTGAGGCGGGCGATTTTCCAGCGGGGTCTGGTTTCTCCCGGATTTTGCCAGCGATAACGCTCGGTGGTTAATTTTCCTGGTTTCATAACCGTAACTTTGTTGATGATTTCCTGAATTATATAACGGCCGTCACTGTCCTTATGCTCCCAAATATCTTCGCCGTCGCGTTGGCCTCCTTGGGAAATGATATAGCGGCCCCGGTCCTTGCCTTTACCTCCTAAGACATAGACATAACCAGTTTTGCCGACACTGGTCTGCAGTATGGCTTGTCTTATCCGCAGTTCGACCGTTTTCTGCTTGACGCCGACATAAAGCATGCCCACCAAACGGCCTTTTTTGTCTTTGATCGGCTCATAAGCGGTGAGGTACCATGCATCGACGACAAAGGCTCGCCCGTGATAATTTTTTCCCTCCAGGATGGCAGCTATTACAGGATTGGGTTTGCCGCTAGCATCGACGGCAGGAATATAGGTGCCTACTGCCCGCTTGCCTTCCGCGTCGGTGATGGTGGTAGCCACGCGAATCATATCGCCGCTCTTGTTCATGCACTGGAAAATAGTTGCCGTTTCGCCAACCAATTTTATCACTTCGTCGACCACTACTGTCTTGACACCGGGATCGGTATTTTGTCCAAGCCATTTGCCGCCGATTAACATTTTCGGCAGTTTAATTCGTGATTGTATATTGGTAAACTGATTACGTGCTGTCCAGTGTACGGTATCTTCCGATAAGCTTACCGTGCCCGCGTTGGCCAGGACATGCAGTGCGACGTTGAGGTTATTGTCAACCTGTTGTTGGACCGCTTCGTTTTCCGTTCTGACGAGGTTATAGACGCCCTGCGTGATGTGATTTAGATCTGCGTCGATTAAAGCATCTACTTCTTTTTGGGCCAGCGTATTGTACTGACCGCTTTGCCACACTGCCAGGAATACGAGAGCAGTTGCCGTGATCAACACACTTCCTGCCCCCAGCAGGGCTACTTTGACGCCGAGCCTGAAATCCCTGAAGAGTTCAAACATATCTCTGTCTCCAAAACACAAATTTCCCCGTTTTTGATGTGAGGGGCTTGCTGGATCAGTTTATAGCCCTTGTGCAGGTTAAGAGTTTGGAGTTTTCACTGCTACTTGTTTGATGATAACGTACCTTTTCATGGTGAAAGTATACGCAGAGTAATTTTGTCCGTCAAGGGAATAACGGTTAATGAATTTACCTGTTAATTAATTTAGCTTGCCAGATCACCTTTTTATTATTAAAATAAAATCACAAAATTTAATATATCGGGAGGGTTGGCTTATGCAGATTGCAGACGATCTTTTAAAAAGCAAAGCAAAACAGGTCTGGACGATTCAACAAGACTCCTACGTACTGGATGCACTGAAGCTCATGGCTGAAAAAGAAGTCGGTGCTTTAATGGTCCTGGATAAGAAAGATAAGATCGTTGGAATCATCACCGAGAGGGACTACGCCAGGAAAGTTATCCTCAAAGGGAAAAAATCTCCGGATACAAGTGTAAAAGAAATTATGACACCTTCAAAAAAAATGTATTGGGTGAAGCCCGATACATCTGTTGATGACTGCATGATACTCATGACAGGGAAGCATGTGCGACACTTGCCCGTTTTCGATGGAGATAAATTTGTTGGATTGGTTTCGATAGGTGATGTTGTAAAATCAACAATATCCGAGAAAGACATGCTGATCGATCATCTCAGTAATTATATTGCGGGGAAGTATTAATTTGCCGACAGGAATATCAACTGAAAGATTAAGGTATGTAAATCACGATCAAAAAGTTCTACATAATAGCGATAATATGTCTTGACTTTGTTGGTGATGAGCATATCCTGTAGGTAACGTACTGACTGACTTAAAAATTTTGAATAATCGTCCTTCCCATATAGGGAAGTGAAAAATGGCTTACAAGCCCGGTCTCTTAATTAAAGTGCCGGGCTTTTTTATTTTTAGGGGATGTAACAGCAGGGACATTGCATTACAAATAATCTTAATTAAAGACGATCTTTGGGGTAATCGAAAAACGGTAGATGCAGAAGGATTAAAGAAACAACCACTATTGAGAGGAGAGGAATAATCGATGAGTAAAGACATGAAAGCAAAGATTACGTTTGGAGTTTGGGGTCTTGTTGTTGGCGCGGCCATATCAATGATTATTGGTTTTAGTTGGGGTGGATGGGTAACTTCCGCTAATGCTAAAAATATGACTGGGGAGGCTATTTTATCAAGCCAGGCGGCAATTTGCGTTGCCCAATTTGTTAAGGAGCCGAACAGTAAAGAAAAGCTCAAGGAATTTGAAAATGCCGATTCCTCTGCACGAACAAAGTTCATTGAAGCGGGTGGATGGGCGATAATTCCTGGTCAAAAAGAAGCTGAATTCGAAGTTATCAACGCATGTCAAACAGGTATTGAAGCGCTTGTCAAAAAAAATTAAGTCGAATCAATAAAGGAGAGCTAGAAATGTCAGAAGGTAAAGTAAAGTGGTTCAATGAAGGCAAAGGTTTCGGGTTTATCGAAAATTCTGAAGGCGGGGACGTATTTGTTCACTTCAGCGCGATTCAGGCCAGCGGTTTCAAAACGCTGCAAGAAGGTGCGAAAGTCAGTTTCGATATCGAGAAGGGCCCCAAAGGCCCGTCGGCAGTCAACGTGAAAGTGCTGTAATCAATTCATGTTAACATACGAGGCACTCCATCAGCTCAGGTTGCGGGAGTGCCTTTTTATTTTCAATCTGTTCGACAGGTATAATTAATATTTAATCGGCGCAGGATTTTTTTGAAGAATCTGCCGGCTGCAGTGTTGATGACCATTAAAGCTAAATGGTCTTTCGGGGTCGGCAGTGTGTTGATTATGACGATTTGGACTCCGCTTTGCCGGGCGATATCGGGAAGCTTAGCCACCGGGTCTACTCTCAGACTTGTGCCCATCACCAGGAACAGATCGGAAGCCAGAATGTTTGTCAGCGACTTTTCAAACAGTGTTTTGTCCACGTCTTCGCCCATAAAAATAGTCGCCGGTTTGAGCAGGCCGCCGCATTTTTCGCAGCAGGGAATGAAAACTCCGGCGTTAAATAAGGCTTCCAGCGCCTGCCGGGAATATATTGCTTTGCATTTAAGGCATTGTACTGAGTTTACGGTTCCGTGAATTTCTATAACTTTGTCCGGAGCCACTCCCGCCCTCTGGAAAAGTCCATCCACATTTTGGGAGATGATGCCCGCCAACCTGCCCTGGTCGGTAAGCCACTTGGCCATTTCATGGACCGGGTTGATCCGGGAATTTAAAATTATTTTATAAAATTGGCGCTCCATTGCCCAGTAACGGGCGCGGATATCTTCCCTCAAAAGAAAATTGTCATAAGTAAAATCTTCCGCCTGAAATTGTTTCCAGAAACTGCCGCCGCCGCGAAAATCCGGAATACCTGATTCGGTACTTGTTCCCGCGCCGGAGAGGATCGTTATTCTTTTGGCGCCGTGCAGGATTTCAAGAAATTGAGCGATTTCTTTTCGATTCGGACCGAATAAGCGTAGAGGATGTTTCAGTAGCGAAATAATATTCCCCGGCGAGAACGGGGCGGGGCGGATCAATACATTATACTTGTGCCACCGGATGATGTTTTCAGGTGTGGTTATGACCTCGAGCGGAACCGGATAAAGCCCTGCGGGGGGCAGGGCGGATTTTCTTGTTATTATCAAAGTTATGAAAACCGTAATCGTAAACGGCAGAGTCAGGAAGGGGAAATTAAAAAGAGTTAAGGTATTAACCAAGAGCAGCCAGACCACGGCGCAAAAAGCGAGAGCGGCAAAAGTAAAGAGAAAGCTCCATAAACCGGCAACCAGAAATACGCCGAAAAGGCTCATGGCTACCGGTACGGCATTAAACCCGATGAAGATAGTGCCGGCATACTCGGCTGCTGCGGTATAAGGCAGGATATGGACGATGGCATAGCCGCCGGTTACACCCAGCAGGGCGGCCAGGGCGCTGATGCGCGAATTAAGCGCAATGCCGGCCAGGATCAATATCCAGGACGGCAGGTGCTGCGAAAGAATAATTCCGGTAAAGCCGTTTCCAGCCGGGAATGTTATTTCGATCAGCGGTTCCGGCAATAAACCGTTAATGATGTAAACGACGGCAGGCGTGAGAAGACCAGCCCCGTAAACAAGCCAGTGTACCGCCATCAGCGCGCAGATAAAAACGACGACGGCAGGCAAGCTCAACACGGGCAGGTTAAAACGTCCGAGGGAAATTTTTTTCATGAGATAAGACTGCAACGGGACGACCATTATTGCCATGAATATGAAGACAATAATTGAAGAAACCGATACGGTGAAATACCAGCTCCAGAAAAAACCGAGCAGGGCTCCATTGTAGCCGTAAATACCATGTCTGATGAAAAAATCTTCTTTTTTAAGCAGGTGTGCCGTCAATGACGCTACGGCTGTTCCAACCAGTGAAAATAAAACGGTGCCGGCGGAGATCATCATCAGGGCGGTGATCAAAAGGAATCCCGTTGCTGCATTATCGGCAAACAGGATTTGCCCGTAAGAACGCAAAAATACGTCAACCAGCCGTATCAGAAGCGATTCCCTGCAAAGCTCCTGCCAGTCGGCGCCTGCTTTTTCTGCAAAACGGTTTGCGGAGTGTTTAATCTGCTGCAGCATTTTTTATAAGTCTGGCCGGTATAGTTTCCGTTCCCTTGACGTCTTCATATAGTTCTTTCCGGCGGATGACGGAAATTTCCCCTTCATTGAGCAGCAACACGGCCGGGCGGGGATAGATGAATTGCATGGATTGACTGAAATTATATGCTCCGACTTTACTCACGGTTATAATATCCCCTTTTTGAACCGAAGGCAGAAGAACGGACTTTCTCAGGACATCAATTTGCATACATAAGGCGCCGCAGACGTCAACTTCTTCAACTGTTTCAGCCAAATCCCTGTCAGATGACATTTCATAGCGATAGTAGGCGGCGGACGGAAGAAGATTAACGCCGGCATCAACTATTATGACGCGGTTTCCCTGCGCCTTTTCCTTGACGGCAACAACGCTGGTCAAAAGGTACATGCATTCGTCAACAACAAAGCGTCCCGGTTCCAGAATAAGACGGGGGAAATTATTGAATTTGCGCAATCGCCTGTTCATGATGCCGCATATCGTATCGGCGTATTGTTCGATCGGCGGAGCAATAGTTGATCCCGGCATAAGCTGGGAGTGCAGACTGTTGCCGGAAGGGAATCCCCCTCCGATATCTAAATATTCCATCTCCAGTCCCAGTTCTTCTCTGACCTTTCCGGCCAAAGTAAGCAGATTGTCAATCAGTGAACGGTATATGGCCAGGTCGATTATGAAGGTGCCCGCATGGCAGTGCAGACCGGCCAGCTGCAAATATTTGTTTTTTGCTATTTCCCGGCATGCCCGGAAAGCCTCCCCCTGTTCGTAGCTGAATCCGAACTTATCCCAGGCCGGATAATTAATCTGCATGTTGACGCGTATGCCCACCCTGCCGGTGCGTCCAAGCGTTTCGGCGGTCTTTCCCGCCATGATCAGCTCATCGAAAGAATCCAGGTTAACGACCGCTCCTTCGCAAAAGGCTCTGCTTATTTCCTCCTGCTTTTTACAGGGGCCGTTGAATATGATCATCGAACCGTCAATTCCCAGCTTTCTGGCGATTTCGTACTCGAAACCGGAAACAACTTCGGCCCATGCGCCTTCCCGGTGCAATACGGCGCAAATGGCGCTGAGATAGTTGGTTTTATAGGAGTAGGCGATTGTCGTTCGGGGATAATGTCGGGTAAATGCCTGGGCCAGTTCCCGATACGCCCGCCGGAGCAGACTTTCCGAAACAAGATAAAGCGGCGAGCCGTAATCGCGGATCAGGTCACGGATAAACAATCCTTCAATTTTTTTCAGGGAGAATGTTTTCAGGCGAGTGCTTTTAAATTGGCCGGTATCAGCAAAAGATATCTTTTTAATAACCGGTTTTACGTATGGTTTTTTCCTGCTACTGTCCGTCATAATTGTATTCTCCAGTCAGAGATATATTGCCGAACTGATTCAGGTCAGTGACGATATCCACGGCTGATCTAACCATCATTCTGCCTGCTTCGGCCTGAATAATATCCTTGAATTTCGTCCCCTGGATGACATCAATGAGTATGGACGGCAAATTGGCGTGCGCTACGCCGGCCAGGTTTATCCAATCGGGAAATACCGGATGGATGCCGGCGGAAAACTGTTCGCCTTTTTCATTTACAGCGATTTCGAAAGTCAGTGGTCCCTGCCAGCCGGTATTTCTGACCAGTTTTTCCGCCTTTAATCTGAATTGTCCACCGTCCACAGTAAGCGCAATCCATGTACCGCCCTGCCGGGAGGAAAGAATTTTTTTAGCGGCAGCCAGGGCGACTAGTCTGTTTTTTCTGTCGGCGATAACAGCGACCGCAAATATATCGACAATGGTACTGCCGCTTTGCGCAGATCTTTCCGTCACCGGATTTTTTGTCAGCGAAGACGGGAAAACGGCTGGGGTGGAATTCTGCTCCGGTGGCCGGTTTTTTTTCATTTTAAACTGCCGTACTGTTTCCGCTTGTATTTCACTCAAAGCCTGCCGTCCTGGAAGCAGCGTTCTTACTTCCATCCGGCGAAGCTCGGTTTCCATGTCGGAGAAGGCGCTGATTTCTGCGGCGAGATTGGGTATTATTATGTCAAGACCATCTGTCGTTTTGATTTGCCTGATGCGGCGGAGAAACGCCTCTTGATCGAGACGGGGTGAAGGCACGATATAAGCCTTGTCCATCAGCCCCGGGTGAAATAAACCGGTTTCCATCTCCTGGCAGGCGAGTCCTATCAGCCGGCAGCTGCGGTTGCCCCTGTCTTCCTGCAATGATTTGAGTACGCCGAAACCGGCGTCCGGTTCGCCCGCCGTATTTAATCCGGTTGCCGCAATAATCAAGGCTTTACCTCCCCTGAAGCAGTCAGTTCCAAGAGCGTTGAAGTATTGATAAACGTATCACTGACCGTACGAATGAAAAGTTTGCCCGAGTCATGAGAGCGGAGAGATTTTACGGGAATATCCAGAGCCATTTTCAATACCAGTAAAGGCAGGTTCTGTCCGGCGGCACAGGCCAGATAAAGCCAGGCTGGAAAACGGCTGTTGATTTCCATAAGATAGTACCTGCCCTGGTCGTCCCGCACGAATTCGCATTCGGCCGGGCCGATCCAGCCTAGTTTTTCCAGAATGCTGCCGGTTAATTTAACCAACTTTTCATCCTCTACGGTAATTCCCGCAAAAGCTTTGCCTTTGTCCGTAAGGCCGAACTTCTTCATTACCACGGCGCCCATAAGGCGGGAGTCTTTACCGGTGAGGGCGACAACATCAATTTCTTCACCGGCAATGAAGTTCTGCATCAAAACCGGATATCCCCACTGCGCGAAAAGCTGGATATAAGCGGCTTCGCCTTCTTCCTTGTTCTTGCACACAATCGCATCGCTTAAGGCGCCCTTCAGGACAAAAGGATGGCCTCCCATCGCAGTCGAGCGTGCCGCAACTTCCTGCAGGTTATTGATGATTACCGTTTCCGGACAGTAAAAACGGTTTTGCAGGCAGAATTCATAGAGGATATTCTTGCTTCTCATTTTGGCGCTGTTTGGGGGCGGCAGCAGTGTTCTGATACCCATAGCGGCAAGCTCGTCGGCCGCCTGAGCATAGAGGATCACTTCCGAATCCAGGGAAGGGATAATGACATCGATCGGAGAACGTTCATGAATATCTTTAATTCTTCGCAGCAGAACATCCACACCGGAGGCGGGATAAGGCACTAAATAGATACTGTCGAACATGTCCTGAGCGAAAGCGCCGGTGGATAGAGGATCGAAAACAAATCCCGAAATGCGGCCGGAAAATTCACCTGTGCTGCGCAGACAGCGGGCAATGCTCAAGCCGGGATAGGGGTTATCCGTTGCCATGAGTCCGGTTATAACCACATGGACGGCAAGATTGCCGGGCGGCGTGTGTTTATCGGCGGCGGTTTCAGCGTGACTCATCGGTTCCTCCCGTTGTTAACCCAGCGCCGTGTATACAGTTTTCCCTTGCCGCAGAGAGTGTTCCAGTTCGGATTATTATTCATGAGCCTTCCCGAGCAGGCCGAATTTATACAGATCTTCTATAAAGCTTTTATAATCTTCGGCAAGTTTGATTATGTCATCGGTGTTGAAGGCGGCAATGGAAGCGAGCAGTATTTCACAAAATGTCCTTCCGGCAAGCAGTTCTTTAAAAATAAATGTGCCTGTGGGATTAAGTGAATACAAACCGCCGTTTTTTTGATTGAAGATCAGTGCTTCGTCGCCTTTCTGTATGAAATTGTTGCGGATATAATCGGCTATCCGGCCGGCCGTCAATTGGTTGAGCTCCGTTTTGTGTTTATCGCACAGAGGCAAAAACTTATCCTGTACGGGCAAACAGCCTTCCGACTGTTTGCCTTCCAAAATGCAGGTAATTTTTTTATCTTTTTCCATTTTCGGCGGTAAATTCATCCTACTTGTTTATTTCCTTCAGGCCCGTTTCGGCGACATAATTGTAAGGCAGAATCTTTAATGATTCCTGAAAAAGCGCCTGTGCCCGTGTTTTATTGCCCTTCATCAGTTCGCACCAGGCTTCTCCGTTAATCGGGGCCACGTACCCCACTGCCGGATGATAATTTTTAAGCCTTTTGAAAATTTCAAGAGCCTTGTCGTAATCCTTCCGGTAAAAATTGATCCAGGCCAGATTGTCCAACATGTAACTGTATTTGTCCCAGGCGGCCGCAGTGGCCGGAACATCCGGCAGAAGCTTGTTGTATTCGTCCGCCGCTTCTTTATAATTGCCGGTGATATAGGCGATTGCGCCGATTCCCAAAATGGCATCATGGTTCTTGTTGTCGGCTTTAAGCATGTTTTCGAAATGGAACTTCGCCTTGTCATAGGATTGCTGATAATAATACCCCCAGCCCAGAGTATTATAAAGTTCTTTCAGCGTGGGCTCGCCGTCCAGAATGGCATAGAGCTCCTTATTATCCATATAGGCCGGATATAAATACATTGCCGTGGAAAAATTTTCCTTCGCTTTCCCTTTATTGCCCAGCTTCAGATAGCTCAGAGCAAGACCGTAATAAGGCTCGCCCATTTTTTTGTTTACCCGCAGGGATTCGTTGAATTTGACCAGAGCTTCGTTGTATTTGTTTTCCCGGTATAAAGACCACCCTTGATTGTTGTATGCATCAACGGCATACGGCTGCAATTCGCCTATTTTCTTGTAGATGCTTTCGGCCGCGGCGTATTTTTTGGTAAGGAAGTTTATAGCGGCAATAGTTCGCCAGGCGTTGACGTTTTTATCGTCTATCTGGACGGCTTTTTCCAGACAGCTCAAAGATTCGGCATGCTGATTGCGCAGATAGAGAACCCAACCCATTCCGGTCAGCGCATCGCCGTCCTGCTGGTTTTTATCGACAATTGCCTTGAATCCGGCGTAGGCTGAATCCAGTTTGCCCAGCCAGTACTCAGACCAGGCGAGTCCGCGCAGCGCATCGCTGTCGCCGGATTTAGCGGCCAGATATTCCTGAAAGGCGGCCGCAGCGGGCTGGTACTGCTGATAGTAATAATAGCTCCAGCCCAGAGTTTTATACATATCCCGCCATTTGGCGTTGGCTTTAATGAGGCCGATAAGCTCTGCCGAATGGGCATAAGAAGGATAAAGATTTATTGCCGTTTCCAGTTCATCCCTGGCGTCATCCATCTCATCATCCTTCGCCAGGCACAGCCCTGCGCCATAATGAGATTCCGCCAGAAAGGGGTTGATCTTTTTTGATTCCGAAAAAGCTTGCAGGGCCTTGTCGTAAATGCCGGCGTTGTAATAGGACCAGCCGGACATGTTCCAGGAATAGACGACTGACTTGTCGATGTTAATCAGTTTCTCGTATTCTTTAACGGCTTCGCCGGATTTTTTCTGCCGGAATAAAACATTGGCGATGAAAGCCTGGGAGTCAAAATAATCTTTCTTTAAAGATACGGACTTGCGTGCTGCATCCAGAGATTTTCCTTCATCTTTTTGGGCATAATAGTAATAAGCCAGTCCATTGTAGGCGACCGGGCTTTGCGGATTTATCTGCAGAGCCTGCTGAAAGGCCGAAAAAGCGTCCGTAGGCTTATTTTCAGCAAGATAAGTAAATCCTATTCCGGCATAAGCTTCTTCGTTTTTCGGATTCAGATTAAGGGCAGTCCGGAAAGAATCTCTGGCGGCATTAGCGTATCCCAATCCGTGAGAACACCAACCGGCAGCGAGAATCGCCTCCGCATCTTTGCTGTTTATTTTAGAGATATAACCGTCAAGCTTGTACAGAGCTGCCGCATAACTGCCCGCGTAATTGTAAGGGTATATGTTTTTATAGGCCAGTCCGAAATTTTTCCAAAGCGTTTTCCATTCCGGCTTTTTCTCAATGATGCCGTGCACAATTTCATTGTCCATGTAATAAGGATTGATTGCTATGGCTTTGGCTAAATTGCCGTAAGCCTGTTCTAAATTATTCAGGTGATAATTGCACAGAGCTATGCCGTAGAGGGACTCGACTGACTCATGCTTTTGCGAAACCGGCAATGCCTGCTCAAAAGACTTCAGGGCGATGGAATAATTATTGTCAAAGTAATGTGCCCAGGATTTTTTCAGATAAGCGGCAAGATTCTCTTTGCCCTCTACCACAGCTTTTTCATAAAGAGGAATTGCTTCTTTGTGTTTTGCCTTATAATAATACATGTCTCCCCAGGCAGTCAGTATATCGGTGGCCGGGGTAAAAATGCTTTTATATTTAAGCGACGCTTCAAAATGCCGGGCGGCAAGAGCATTGTCACCCTGTACAGCCGCCAATAGAGCTAATCCGTAGTTTCCGTCCGAGTAAAATGATTCTATTATTTCCTTGTCTGCAAACGGGTAATAGGGGTAATCGCTTTTACCCATATGTTCATTTGCCCAGGCGATCTCTTTTTTAAAAAAGTCCGCGGCATCTTTTTGTTTACCCAAGAGATAATTCGACCAGCCCATTCCTTGAAAGACCTCCACATCCGTATTTTCCCGCCGGAAACAATCGCGAAATATCCGTTCGGCATCCGCGCCGCGACCTGTTTTTATGTAATTAAAGCCTAACAACTTACTGGCGTCAGGGTAATCGGGTTTTAACTGTAAGGCCTTCAAAAGGCTTTGGGTGGAATAAAAATAATTTTTATTTTTAAAATGATTTAATCCTTCTTTGTAGTAGTCAGAGCTGCTTTTGGAAAAAAAAGCGGCTCTCGCATTATTAACTGATGCCGCAGTAAAAATAACGATCAACCCCGCTGCCAAAAAAAATAAAGAGATGCGACAATTCTTCATAACTTAAAGCCCCTTTCTATAGTTGTCGAAATAAAAAACAAAATAGCCATTACAAGTTTTCAAAAAGCACTGCCTTTAATGATGGACATTAGAATCACATCATTGAACTGTCCGCCGGAAAAGATAACGTGACGCAACAGCCCTTCTTTTTCGAAGCCGCATTTTTCAAAACATTTTATTGCCCTGAAATTATAGGAGAAAACGGTCAGCCAGATCCGGTGAAAACCGAATTCGTCAAACCCGTATTGGAGCATCATCCGCGTGACTTCCGTGCCGGTTTTCCTGCCCCACAATTCTTGGGGGCCGAGAAATATTCCATATTCCGCTGAACGGTTCTGCCAGTCGATTTTGCGAAAGAAAGTATTGCCGATATAAAAATTATCACCGGCCGTCCTTATGGATAACTCAAACAAGCCGGTGGACAAAGGTGAGGATGTGGAAAGCCCTATTTCTTCTTCGATTTGCCGATAGGAGGTAGTAGCCGGTCTGCCCAGGTATAACTTCGTAAATTCCGGATCATTGAACCACTGGTAACGCAGCGGCGCATCAGCAGTGCTGGATGGTCTAAGAAAGAGATTTTCATTGCTCAACATATATTTATCTGCCGCTACTCAGAATTTATTTTTATCAAGCGAGGCGTTTATAACAGTAATTTTTTTATATTTCCATATAAATATCTTTAATTTACACCCCGATTATCCGATAAAAAATGGCCGATCGGCTTGCCGTTACTCTACCGTCTGCCGCAGGAGCCTTTTCTTGACGCATCCGGCCCTGCGGACAAGCAGGCGCATTCTTGATACAATTTCTTTGTCTATTTCAAGACTTCCGGCAATTTTGGCATCGTCTGATTCCCGGGAAAAGTGTGCTAAAACAGCGTCAATAACCGGGAATGTCAGGAAACGATGAAGGCGGGCAAAAGCCGCCATATCTTCCGGAGTCCAGTTTACATCCTTTTGCACCGGCTCTCCATAGACGAGCCAGAAAGCGATATCTTCCAGATCTGTTTCACCGGGCCAGAATCCTCCGGAGGGCTGCTGCCGGATAACACTTTCAGCCGTTCCCAGATAGCGCGCCAGATCAAAAATCTGGGTTTTATAAAGATGGGCGAGAGGTCCCAAATGCCAGGCGCCGTCGCCTAAAGGAAGAAAGAAACCCAGGTCGTATTCGGTTTTGTTGGAAGTTCCGACTACGAGGTATCCCCTTTCCACGTACATGGAGAATACCGACGTTCTCAACGAACTCTTGATGTGGGCGGGGTCAAGCAAGCCTTCCGGGCGGAAATTACTCAAGGAATCGGCATCAGCGAGAGCGGAAAGAAAAGGCAAGGATAAATGCGACAGGTCGATTTCCGCAAGATGAGTTCCCAGTTCTGCGGCTGTGTTGCGGGCATTGATGATGTATTTATTTTCCAGGCCGGCTTGGATTGCAATGAAGAGTTTCAGCCGGTCTGGTCCAATTGCGCGGCAGGTCAGGCGCGCCGCCACATCAGCATCAATGCCGCCGGATAAACCGATTACCGCCTTCCCGTCGGGATTGAGATGCTGCTGCAAAAAAGAAATGATTTTCTCTGTTTCTTCTTTTGCCCGATCGGGCGTCAGGCGGGGAATATCTTGATCTTTCATGGCTTATCTTATGGCCAAATATGGTCCGTTATTCAGGTGGAAAAAATCAATTACTTAATTATAACGCTGAAAATGTATCAATGCTTGCCGGTTTTCTTAATTTCGCTTTGCAGGCAATCTGACCTGCCATAAGGTGCCGGATATTTAAAACATTATTATTATATGCCATGTCCGAATTAAAATAAATCCCTTTTTTACCGACCGGTTTAGTGTTCCTGGATCAGAGGCATTACATCTCTTAAGGTGAGCAGCGGAAACTCATTGGTACAGGATATTTAATTCTATGGCAAACGTACAAAAAATAAGTTTTTTGCGTATATAATACTGGTATGATTTCCTGTTAATATAAGCACTTGCCTAATGAAGGCGGATTTGGTATGCGTGAACAGTACAAAATCATCCCATTATTAAGAGTGGTTTCTATCATGTCTGAAAACCCGCCTGTTCCAGTACGTAAGTTCAGCAACCTCATCGCGACTTCTACAAAAGGGCTGATTATAAGGGAGGATATCCTTTCCGCAGGTCTCCGGACGGAAGATGGACGGGTTGCCTACTTTTGCCGGATTAAACGAAATTGACGTACAAAAAGGTCATGAAAATTACAGCACAAAGAAAAAATAAGGAATTGCGGAAATGGGGGTTGATTAAGGCACTGCTTCTTTTGCTCTGTTTTTTTGCGTCCCCATCTCCTGCTGCTGAAACCGCTTTAAAAAAGGCTTCGCTCATACCGCTTTGGAGCCCCCAGGCGCAGTTTGCCGGATATTATGTCGCCCTTGATAAGGGAATCTTTGCCCGGCACGGCATCGACCTCACAATCCTCAAGGCGGGGCCCGGCCATTCTCCCGTCGAGGCTCTGCAAAACAGCAAGGCCGATTTTGCCGTCTTGTGGCTTACGACCGCTCTGCAGCGGCGTTCCGCCGGCGTAAAACTCGTTAATCTGGCCCAGACTATTCAACGATCTTCCATGATGCTGATTGCCAAGAAAACCGGCGGTATTAAAACCGTTGCCGATATGAACGGTAGGAAGGTGGGGATGTGGGGAGGCGATTTGTCCATACCGCCCCGCACTCTGTTTGTTGAACAAGGCATTAAAGTTCAGGAAGTGTTACAGACTCACACGGTGAATCTTTTCCTGCGCGGAGGTATCGATGTGGCATCGGCCATGTGGTACAATGAATACCACACGATTCTCAACTCGGGGTATGATCCGGAGGAGTTGAGTGTATTTTCCTTAAATGAACAGGGGATGAATTTTCCGGAAGACGGAATCTACACGCTTCTGAAAACTCTCCGTAAGGACCCTGCCCTCGCCGGGTCCTTTGTCGCCGCATCACTGGAAGGATGGCGCTACGCTTTTGACCATCCGGACGAGGCGCTCGACATCGTCATCAAATATATGCGCGAGGCGCAGATACCTGCCAATCGGATCCACCAGAAATGGATGCTGGACCGGATGCGGGATCTGTTCAGGCCCGGCACGGGCGGAGACAAACCCGGCATTCTAAGGAAGCAGGATTACGAGGCGGTTGGCCGGGCCATGATCAAAGCCGGTCTGATCCGGAGTTGTCCGGCATACGACGATTTCATCGGGAGGTCCAATGCCGGGGAAAAATAGCATCGTCATTAAACTTGTTCTGGTGATCTCGCTTTGCAGTGCGCTCATCTTTGCCGTAACGCTCGGTTACAACTATTACAGTTCCCGCGTTATTCTGGAGCAGGAGCTGGAAGCTAACGCCCGCAATCTTGCCATGTCTCTGGTTTACCGGGTGGAAACCGAACTTGTGGCTGTGACCGGTGTGACGGAAGGCCTGGCCCGCTCGCTCGAAAACGGCAGGTATTCGGAACGGGAACTCCTTTCTCTGATCAGATCTACCGTCGAAAAAAATCCGGGAATTTATGGTTCGGGTGTGGCTTTTGAACCCGATGCCCTGGGCACTTCCTTCCGTCTGTATGCACCCTTTTATTACCGGGATAAAGGGAAAATAACTTTTATCCGCCTGGAAAACTCTTATCAGTACGTTCCGTATCTTTACTGGGACTGGTATCAGATTCCGCGGGAGCTCGGCAGGATGGAATGGAGCGAGCCGTATTTCGACGAGGGTGCGGGCAATATTCTTATGTCCACCTGTTCGGTTCCTTTTTACGGTGAAAGCAGTGGAACGAAAAAGCTCAGGGGAGTTGTGAAGGCGGATATATCCATCGATTCACTCACGGAACTTGTCTCTTCCGTCAAGATACTTAAAACAGGCTATGCCGCCCTTCTTTCCCGCAACGGGATGGTGCTTGCCCACCCCCTGAAAGACGCCGTCATGAATGAAACCTTCTTCAGTATGGCGGAGGCGAATAATGATCCCGCCATGAGAAAGCTCGGTCAAAAAATGATTCGGGGGGAATCCGGTTTTGTTCTCTACAAGAGCCTGATGGGTGTCACAAGCTGGATGTATTATGCGCCGATCCGTTCGACCGGCTGGACGCTGGCCGTCGTGTTTCCCGAGGCGGAGCTTCTGGAGAATGTCCGGCGACTGAGCATGACCATGGCGGTCATGGGTTTTGTCGGAGTTCTGCTGTTGATTGCGGCGGTAGTCTATGTTGCCAGTACCATCACGAAGCCGCTCAGACTGCTGGCTGCGGCCACAGATGAGCTTGCTTCCGGCAACTTCGATGTAGAACTCCCGCAGGTACGTTCGCAGGATGAGGTTGGCGTGCTTGCCCATGACTTTCAGGTGATGAAAGAGTCCCTGAAGGAATACATTAAAAACCTGACCGAGACCACCGCAGCCAAGGAACGAATTCAGAGCGAACTCAAAGTGGCCACCGACATTCAGGCGAGTCTGCTTCCCCGCCTGTTTCCCGCATTTCCGGATCGTCCCGAGTTTGACATCTTTGCCTCGATGGATCCGGCCAAGGAGGTCGGCGGCGATTTCTATGATTTCTTTTTCATCGATGAGACCAATCTCTGTTTCCTGATTGCCGATGTTTCCGATAAAGGAGTGCCTGCCGCCTTGTACATGATGGTGGCCAAGACTCTTTTGAAGTCGGAAGGGCAGCGGCTGGGCGAACCCGACCGGATCCTTTCCTGCGTAAACAACATTCTTGCTTTGGAAAATGACAGCAGCATGTTCGCCACGGTTTTCTGCGCCATTCTTAATACGAAAACGGGAGAAGTGCGTTTTGCCAATGCCGGACATAATCCGCCGCTGATCATGGATTCCCGGGGGACACGTTATCTTGTCCTGCAGCCGGGCTTTGTGCTGGGCCCCATGCCGGATGTGGTCTATGCAGCAGAGCGGATCATCCTGCAGCCGGGAGATACGCTGTTTCTCTATACCGACGGCGTGACCGAGGCACAAAACCGCGAAGAGGAACTCTACGGCGCACCAAGGCTGCTTGATGCGCTGCAACGTGCTCCCAGAGAGGATCTTGCGGAAATGATTCATTACATCCGTGCCGAAGTAAAACAGCATGCCGGCGGCGCCCCTCAATCAGATGATGTCACTATGGTGGCGGTAAAATATCGGGGAATTACGGCCGGATAGCAGGTACCCGGAAGGATACGGGCGACCGTGATTATTTGAGGCCGGCGGCAAGAACGGCGGCGCCGATAGCACCGTTGACCTGGGCATATTTTGATACTGTCGGAGTTATGCCGAGTTTCTTTTCCAGAGCTTTCACAAAGCCGATGTTTTTTGCCACTCCTCCGGTCATAACCACCGGTGGAACAATTCCGACACGGTTGGCCATGGAAAAAACCCTGGAAGCAATGGATTCGTGAATGCCTGCGATGATGTTTGCACGATTCTCTCCCTTGGCGATAAGGGAGATTACTTCTGATTCGGCAAATACGGTGCAGAGACTGCTGATTTTTGAGGGATGATCTGCCTGGAGCGACAAATCGCCTAAGTTCTCAAGATCCACTTCCAGCGCTCTGGCCATGACCTCGAGAAAACGGCCCGTTCCGGCGGCACACTTGTCATTCATGACAAAATTCCCGACATTTCCATTTACATCGACAACGATAGCCTTGCTGTCCTGGCCGCCTATGTCGATGATGGATCGTACCGGCGGGTTCAGAAAATGTGCACCGGCGGCATGACAGATAATTTCCGTGAGTGTCTTATCTGCAAATTTTACACTGTTCCTTCCGTAGCCTGTCGCGACGGTCTTTTGGATTGCCGATGGTTGCAGGTGCAGCTCCTGGAGCAGATCTTCGTAAACCGTTTTTCCGGCTTGTTCGGCATTGTAGCCGGTAAAAATGACTTTCGCACCGAGCAGCTTCGAGTCGGCTATAACGGCGGCCTTGGTGGAAATTGATCCGATATCTATTCCTGCTGTGATCATAGTTGTTTATTTCCTGTAAAAAAAATTAACTTTCCTGCCGTAACCGGAATATAAGATTCCGTAAATTGATAATCCGTGTCCGGCTACCTTCCCTTGCGCTGTTTGATTACTTCCATGAAAGCGTCGATTCTGGTTTCGACCTGGCTTTCCGTAAAACTCCTCTCATCCACCATGTCGGCTTCGATCATCAGAGAGGGAATCCCGCGCTCTTTTTCAATAATCTTCTGAATGTCATACTGGCCTATGGAATAAGGCTTACAGCTCCGGTTGGAATGCATGACAATACCGTCTATCTGATATTTGTCGATCATTTCCAGAACCTGTTTGGCCATTTCGTCAATGCCGATGTTTAGGTAAATGCGCGTGTAGGCTTCTGCCATGGAATCAAAAAAATTGTTTTCATCGATGTACTTCATGGTTCCACACCAGGCCGACGTATAAGTGTCGGCAACCAGGCAGGCATCATGGGAGGCGAACTTCTGCGAGAGCCAGCGGGTCCGCGGCCAGATGGGAATATTGTCCCAGAGAAGCCGGTATTTCTCGTTGGGGATGGCGCCTTTTCCCCGGGCGACCCGGTCCTTCATTTTTATGAGCAGTTGTGAATAATAATCAATGACATCACGAGTTCCGCGGAGAGTTACGATCAGGGCGAGATGAAAAAATGCATCGAAAGCGCTCATGGGAGCCGGCCTGTTGGCCGTAGTGTTGAGAACCGCCTGCCAGAGCCTTTGTCCCTCCAGAGAGAGTTTGCCCACTTCCTTTAACCGGTTGTTATCCATCTTCCTGCCGCAGGTCTTTTCCAGGAAAAGGATGTATTCGTCGAGCTGCCTGCGGACATATCGTTTTGCTTCATCCGCAAATCCGACGTGACAGAAAGGTGTATCCAGAATGAAGAGGGGTACTTTAAAATAGCGGGCCTGCACTTCATACCACTTGAGGACCGTGCCGCAGATGTTATTGCAGCAGACGAGCATATCGGGACGGGGCAGACCGCCGATAGGTCCGCCGTTGACGGTGGCGCAGGCGATGTCGGAACGGGCATAGGAGCAGAGGTCCGGAGAGTATCCCATGCCTTCGGCGGTTTCACAAAGTCCGACGCCCATTTTGCTTGCGCCGATCATGGCACCGTGATTTTCCGGATATACCGGTATCACATCCATGGCAATCAGAGGCTCCACCGGACCGCCGCTGGTAATCCAGGCGATTTTCCTGCCGCTTATCCGGGCGCTTTTGGCCTCCATATAATAAACGGTCATTATTTCCTTCATGTTTTTTTGTTTTTTGAAATGAAGCAGGAGCTTTCTGATCTTGGCCAGAAGGTAAATTATAATCTGCGGCATGTTGTTCATTGGCGCCTTCCTTTTCCCGGATAGATCGGATGAATACGGGCTGTTTTAATTACAGCATATGAATAAATGTCTCGAATCTCGTCTGCAATTGCCCTTCCGACGGGAGCTGATCTTCCACTTCCAGCTTTATGTTAGGGATGCCTTCCCGGTCGAGTATTTCCTTTATGTATGGGTAATCGAAGGAGTGAGGGTCGCAGAATTTGAGAAACAAAAATATGACGCCCTGAGCGTTCCTCTCTCTGGCTGTTTTAACAATGTATTCCGCCCGGGTGAATAGTCCCGCATGCTTGGCGGGGCAGACAGGCCGCGTCAGATAGCGCAGGGCGAGTGCGGTTAGCGGATCTTTTGACTCTTCCGTGAGGTTCTCAAAATATCTTGATCCGGTGCACAAATCATCCCAGACAACCGCCCCGCCCGCTTCTTCGATAATCCGGTAAATGTCGGGATGATTGCAGATGCCGCCGGCAAGAATAACCCGCTTGCCCTCCGGGGGTTCTGCAATATTATTTTTCTTTTTCAGCTCTTCGAGAACGAGCGGGAGAAGTGTGAGCAGGCGATCGCATTCCATTACCATGGAGGCTTTGATGATGGCGTAAATATCCGCTCCTCTGAGTATGTCCGGATCTGCGGACTTCATTTCGTAAATTTCCCGTATATATTTTCTGATTTGATTGTATGTGCGGAGTGCCTTTTTTAAGTTTTCGTCGCTGATGGTCGTGCCGAGCTTGACCTCAAGATCACTTTTACATCTCGTAAGGACGTCCGTCATATAGTCTTTTGCGCTTGGGGTATCGAGTTTAACTGGAAGCACAACATCCAGATGGAAGCTTCCCTTCACGTTCATACGCCAGATATCGGAGAGCCTCTGAATAGAATCGCAGGTATGGGGGAAAACGACGCCGTCGAGAAAATCAAACCGGCCGACCAGAGCCGCCTCGAGGGAGCCGCGTACCAGGGAACAGCAGTAGGCTTGAAAATGAGCGTCGGCCAGTTGGATGTTTTCTCCCGTGCCGAAGATTCTAAAAGGATGAGCACCGGCGGCATAAATCAATTCTTCCGGTGCGTAGGAACAGAAATATCCGACAATTTTCCTGTTGCCGGCTTTCTTCAATTTTTTACCATAAGCAGCCGGGTTGCAAGCGATGTCATGAAATTCAGCAAGCAGCGTCATTAATCTTTCCTCTCCGCCTTCCGCTTCGCAATTTCCTCCTGTTCGAGGATGTTGAAAGCTATTTTGCCGATCAGCGTTTTCGGTAGAGCATCCCGGAATTCAATCTCCCGCGGGCAACTCCATTTGATGAGATGATCCTGACAGTAGGCGATAAGGTTTTTCTCCATTTCCGGGCCGGCTTTGGAAGGCTCCTGCAAAACAACAAAGCCTTTCACGCGGGTTATCTGTGCTTCATCGGGAACGCCGATGATACATGCTTCGCGAACAGCCGGATGAGTGTATAGCACATCTTCGACTTGCCGCGGATAAACATTCATACCCGAGGATTTGATCATCCTTTTAATACGCAGTTTGAAATAAAAGAAACCGTCTTCATCCATAGTGCCGATATCACCGGTATGAAGCCAGATCTTTCCGTCGCCGTGCTTTTTCAACGTCTGATCCGTTTCTTCCGGGTTATCGAGATAGCCCAGCATCACCGCCGGTCCCTGGAGACAGATCTCGCCTTCCCGGCCCACCGGGGCTTCCTCAGTTGTTCCGGGTGTAACTATTTTGGCCAGCATATCGGGAAACGGAACACCCACGCCTCCTTCCCGATACTCATCAAAGGGAGTGACCATGATTGCCGTTACCGCTTCCGTAAGACCGTATCCTTCTAAAAGCCGACAGCTTCCTCCCCGATTTTTCACGAGCTCATCAAACCGCTCTTTAACCGTTTTCGGCAACGTATCCGCTCCGCTGAAAGCAGCCTTCAGGCAGGAGAGATCAGCTTTTTGAAAAACGGGATTCCGGCAGAGAGCCTCAAAAAGAGTGGGAACACCGATGATAAAATTGGGTTTCCGTGTCCTGATCAGACCGGCCACGGTTTCCGGTGTGAATTGAGGAACAAGAATGCTTTTTGCTCCTCCCATAAAACAGGCATTTACGCATACTCCCAGTCCAAAACCATGGAAAATGGGTAAAATGGCGAGAATGGAATCTTTCTCGGAAAGTTTTCCGATAGCCGATACCTGCATTCCTTCACTGATGAAGTTCATACTGGAAAGCATGATTCCCTTGGGAATTCCGGTTGTTCCGCCGCTGAATAAAATGACCGCCAGCTCATCAGTGTTCATCCGGGCCTTTGCTGCTGGAGGATGGATATTCTTCATGAGATCACTCCATCTGCGGACCAGCGGATCATTGGGGACCGGCGGAATTTTTCGCCCTTTGGTGAGTTTAAAGCCGATTTTCTTGAGCCCGGTCAGGTAATCCGGTATGCGGGCGATAATCAATATTTCCAGGGGCGTCCGATCTTTGAGATCGGCAAATTTGCCGTAAAAGGCGTCGAGAGTGAGGGCAAAACGGCTCTTGCTTGCATTCAGATAAAACTCGATTTCCTTGGAAGCAGAAAGAGGATGAATCATGGCGGCCACGGCGCCAAGCTTGTTGGCTGCGTAAAAGCAGATGATCCCCTGTGGTGTTGTGGGCATGGAAATGGTGATGCGGTCTCCCTGCTTCAGGCCAAGCGCGGCCAGAGCGTCGGCGCACCGGTCGATTTCGGCACCGAACTGTTTGTAGGTGGACGTATATCCCAGGAAATCGTATGCTATAGCGTTGGGGCAGCGTTCTACGGTCCTCATGACCGCCTCGTACATGGTTATTCGCGGGTAATTGATGGATTCGGGAATATCGCCGTAAAATTTCAACCAGGGTTTTGTTTCAAACATGAATTACTCCTTTCCGGCGAAGGGATATAAACGACCCCGTCGCAAACAGCGGGGAATATGACCCGATGGATCCCGGATAGCTCAGCCTGCTGGGCTTCGCTTTCGGGATCATTTCCACTTCCGCTTCAAACTTCATTGCATTCGTTTTCAGCGAGTGTCATTGATTTAAATCGGTTCATTAATGACATAAAAAAAGAGCAAAATCAACTTCATACCTTTTATTTTATGCCGCCGGACAGTTTTTCGTATAAGCGTCGGATAAGGGTAAAGATTAGATAATACAATGTAAACACCGATTGTTGCGACCGGAATTAAACAAAGTAAAAAGGCATTGACAGTTGGTGGGAAAACGATGATAATTAAACCGGTGCAGCAGAAAACTAATCTGTAACAGGTCGAAAAATTTTCAGGAGGTTAAATATGATAAAAAAAATTCTTTCCCTGGCTGTGGCTATGGTCTTTGGTCTTGTGGTAACTGGTTTATGTTTCGCCGGAGACGATCCACCAGCCCCCAACAAATGTAAACCCAGCGTTGTGGAGACACAGAAGTAGTGATATTAACTAAATAACTTTAAAAAAATGGGGTGCCGCATGTTGGGGTGCCCCATTTTTTTATCTTCTTCCCGGGAACCGGCAAATTTTCGGTGTGGCAGCCATGACATCTTTAATTAATTGCATGAATTGGAAAGTATTATTTTTCTTCCTTATTTTTTTAGTTTTCCCCGCCTGCCCGGGTGCCGGTGCGGACAATAATGATATCACCGGTGAAATTCTTAAGGCTTACGAAAGCGGCGAAAAGCGTCTTATTCAATATCTCTCGGAGAAAACCAGTCCCATTGCCGCTGCTGTTGTGGAGGAGATTGCCCGGGAAGGTTTTGAGAAAAGGGACATCAATCGGGTTCACACCGCCGGGATTTTAAGCCGGGAAAGCGGAAATAAGCGCTTGCAGGCGGCCGTGGCTCTGGAGAGCGGTCATTATTTCCAGGCTCTTTCGCTGTATACCGAAGCGCGCCAACAATACGACCGGGCCGCTCTTCTGTATGAGGAATTAAAGGATCTTCCGGGGCAGGCTAAGGCCTGTGAGGGTATTGGCCGCAGCAATTTTTACCGGGGAGACAATGCCGCGGCTCGCCGTCTGTATGATCAGGCCCGGAAGCTTTATCTTGCGTCCCGACACAATGCGGGTGTGGCCAGGATTGACCGGTTGCTCGGCGATATTTTTCTGCGGACGGGGGCTTATGCGCAGGCCCGGAAAAATTATGAAGCGGCGCTGAAAGTCTATCGTCAAAGCCGTCTTCCCGCCGAAGAGGGAAACACCTTAAGAAGCATGGGAGATCTTTACTTGAGAACCCGGGAGTTCGATCAGGCCCGGCAGATTTATGATCAGGCTTTACCTCTCTTGATTAAAGAAAATGAGACAATTGGCGAGGCTGACATCTACCGGAACCGGGGCCAGATCGAGCTGCGAACGGGCAATATTGCGGCAGCCCTTAAAATGTATGAAAAAGCCGAACCTCTTTATGAAAAAATGAAATGGGCGATCGGCCGGGGCAATATCTTCCTGGGCCGGGCGGAGATTTTCTTTTATGCCGGGAATAACGATCAGGCTTCCCGTCTTTATGACCAGGCCTTTGCAGAGTATGAAAAAGCGGAAGACCCGGAAGGGCAGGGATTCGTTTATCGGCGGCGTGGTCTCATTTCCATGCGGACAGGTGACAATGAGAATGCCCTCGATCTGTTCGGCAAGGCTTTGGCCTGTTATGTCCGGATAGAGGACCCGCTGGGACAGGCGGATGGGTATAAAGCGACGGGTGATGTTCATTTTTATACCCGGGACCACGCGAAGGCTTTGGAGATGTATGATCGCGCCCTGCCTCTTTATGCCAAAATCGAGGAACCGGTCGGTCAGGGGAACGTTTATCGCAGCATGGGGGAGATCTTTTATTTTACCGGCGATTATGAAAAGTCCCTCGAAATATATGACAAAGCTATGTTTTTCTACCGGAAGGCTCATTCCCCTATCGGCGAGGGTAATGTTTACCGCAGCATCGGGGATGTTTATTATGTTACGGGCCGGTACAATGAGGCACTGGAGATGCAAAAATCGGCCCTGCCGCTTTACCGGCGGGCCAATTCGGTGGTCGGACTCGGTGATGCGTACCGCAGCCTGGGAGACATCCATTACAAGCTGAAAAATTACCAAGCAGCCATGGCGAACTATGAAGAAGGGCTTACTTATTCTAAAAAAGCCAACTCCACGATCGGCCAGGGGAATATTTATCAGAGCATGGGCGATGTCTATCTTGCCCGAGGTGAATATGAACGCGCCTGGGTTATGTTGGAAAAGGCCCTGGAATTTTATACTAAGATGTCCGATATCGAATCCGAGGCGTACATAGCCTTCAAGAAAGCGGCCGTTTTGGAGAAGGAGGGGAAAAATGACGATGCACTGAAACTTTATGAAGAAGGGGTGTCCAAATTGGAGAAGATCCGCCGCCAGGCCGTCTTTGCCGAGCTGAAACGGAGCTACATGGAGAAGGTATATGACCTCTATGAAACGGCAGCCGTCTTCATGCTGGAGCATCGCTATGAAGACAAGGCCTTTCTCTACATCGAATCAATGCGTGCAAGGGCTTTTCTGGATCAGCTTTCCGAAGGGCGGGTTGATCTAGCCAAAGGCATCGATCCTTCCCTGAAGCAGAAGAGGGATTTGCTGGAAAGAAACATCTCCCTTTTGGCCCGGCAAATTACGGAAGAATCCGGTAAGGAACCTTTTGATCATGAACGCATTGACGATCTGAAACGCGCTCACGCTCAGATTGAGGATGATCTGGAAGCAATAAAAAGGGAAATCCGGTATAAAAATCCTTTGTATTCGTCCGTTCAGTATCCGGAACCGATTTTACGGGAAAATCTTCAAAGGGATATTCTGAAAAATGACGAGTTGATTTTGGAATACTTTCTTGCCCGGGGCGCCTGCTACTGTCTGGTCGTCGGTAAAAACCGGTACGAAGTTATAAAACTTCCCGTCTTGCCGGAAATCCTGGAAAAACACGTGCAGGCTCACTTGAACCAGATTCAGGGCAAGTTAAAAGGCGCCTATTACCGGGAAGAAACGGCAATTCAACTGTATACTGATCTGATCGGTCCTGTAGAAAAAATGTTGCAAGAGAATGCCCTGATCATTGTTCCGCAGGGAATACTGGCTCATCTGCCTTTTGAATCTCTGATGGTTAAGCAGGCGGGCCGGGCGATTTATCTGCTGGAGAAATTCAATATTAAGTATGTGCAGTCGGCTTCCGTTTTGGCCATGTTGAGGACGCAGTACAAACAAAATATTCCCGGTCAAGGATTCATCGGCTTTGGTGATCCGGTATATGATTATGAAAACTTCAAAGCCGGAAAGCCGGAAAAAGGGAGTAATTGGAAGGGCAGTAAGACAACAGGTTATGGTTTTGCGCTCTTGCCCCAGAAACATTACACCCGGGCGGGTGGACAGCTCGAGCGGCTTATCGGCAGCGGGGAAGAAGTGCGCGAGATCGAAAAGATCTTTCGCGAGGGGGCCGAAACCGGGACAACCAGGCTCAGAATCGAATCACAAGAAGAGTATGCCAGGACTGAGGATATGGGAAAGTACGGCTATATTCATTTCTCGACGCACGGCATTCTGGACGCCCGCTTTCAGGCCATTGCCTTAAGCCAGATCCCCGGTGCCCGTGAGGACGGGTTTCTTACCCTGGGCGAAATCATGAACAGCCGCTATAACGCTCAGTTGGTCGTTCTTTCCGCCTGTGAGACGGGGCTCGGAAGAATGGATCGCGGAGAAGGAGTAACGGGTCTCACCCGGGCGGTTATGTATGCGGGAACTCCGGCGGCGGTCGTCAGCCTCTGGAGTGTAAGCGACGAGGGGACCAAAGAACTCATGGTTCGTTTTTATAAAAACCTCATCATCAGGAAGATGCGTAAAGACGACGCATTGCGCCTTGCTAAACTGGAACTTTTGGGTCTCCATCAGTCCGGCCGGGGACAATTCCTCCGGTCGGTAAAAATTGTGGATGCCCTTCCCGATCTTCCGTACAGTCACCCTTTTTTCTGGTCGGCATTTGTGATGTATGGGGAATAAAAAGCGAAATTATTGTTTGTTCCTTGCTCTGCCGTTTTGGATTATGTTATAGGACAATTAATATCTTTACGGGAGAGCAATATTCATGATCCATGACGAAGAATATGAAACATTGCCCAGAGAAGCGCTGGAAGCACTGCAATTAAAGAGACTGCAGCAGGTTCTCCGCCGCGTTTACAGCAATGTCGGCTTTTATAAAAAATCCTTTGACAAGGCGGGGATTACCCCCGATGATCTTAAAACGCTTGATGATCTTAAGCGGTTTCCTTTTACCACAAAGCAGGATTTGCGGGATAACTATCCGTTCGGATTGTTTGCCGTGCCCATGAGCAATATTGTCCGCCTGCATGCATCTTCGGGAACAACAGGCCGTTCCACGGTTGTCGGTTATACAAAGCGTGATATTGACACATGGGCTGGACTGCTGGCACGCTGCCTTGTCGCCGCCGATCTTACCAAAAACGACATCATTCATAATGCTTACGGCTATGGCCTGTTTACGGGCGGCCTGGGACTTCATTATGGGGCGGAAAAGCTTGGTGCCAGTGTCATTCCCATGTCCGGAGGCAACACCAAACGACAACTTATGATTCTTCAGGATTTTGGTCCGACGGCGATCTGTTGCACTCCTTCTTATGCCCTCAATCTTGCCGAACAGGGCCGGGCCATGGGTATCGATATGCGCTCTTTGAATCTGCGGGTGGGAATATTCGGCGCCGAACCATGGAGCAATGAGATGCGTGATGAAATCGAAGACGCTTTAAATATTAAAGCCATGAATATCTACGGGCTTTCCGAAATTATGGGGCCGGGAGTCTCCATGGAATGCAGCGAAGCACGGGAAGGCCTGCATGTTTTTGAAGATTATTTTCTGGTGGAGATTATCAACCCCGAAACGGGTGCGGTTCTTCCGCCGGGAGAGAGGGGCGAACTGGTTTTTACAACACTGACCAAAGAGGCTGTTCCTTTAATCCGCTACCGGACACGGGATGTTTCGAGCCTCAATCCGGCTCCCTGCCGCTGCGGCCGTACATTTCACCGCATGGATCGTGTTATGGGCAGAAGCGATGACATGCTCATAATTCGCGGTGTTAATGTTTTTCCCTCGCAGATTGAAGCGGTACTTGTGGCCATCGAAGGACTGGAACCACATTATCAGCTGATTGTCGATCGCGAAGGCACCCTGGACACTTTGGAAGTACAGGTTGAAGTTACGGAAAGCCAATTTGCCAATGCCGATCAGGTGAAGGTTCTGCAAAAACTGGAAAGGCTGATTGTCAAAGATATGAAAGACTATCTGGGGATTACGGCTAAAGTGAAACTTGTGGAGCCGAGATCGCTCGGGCGCTCCGAAGGTAAGGCAAACAGGGTCATTGATAAACGGAAAATATAATTGCGGATCATTATTTATCCGGTATAAAGATATTTTAAAATCAAAGAAGCCTCCCATTCCCGGTCGACTTCTTTGCCATATTCTTTGCCTTGCTTAACGGATCATTGACGTAATTGTCATCAACCTGCCGTTCTACCTTCTTAAATCAAGAATTTCTCTGGCATCGTCCGGTGTAGCAACGGTGCGGTTAGCCTCAGTAATCAATCTGACCGCGCGGCGGACGAATTCAGCGTTCGATTCGGCCGGACGATTTTTGGCATACAGAACGTTGTCTTCCATACCCAGACGGACATGTCCGCCCAGAGCAATGGTTGCCAGCTGAATCGGTAAATGTCCGGCGCCGATACCAAAGGCCGACCAGGTCGAATTCCGGGGAATCAGGCTTTTCAGGTAAACGAGATTTTCGACTGTTGCTGCGCTGCCTCCGGCGGCCCCGAGGCAAAACTGAAAGTGCAGAGGAGCTTTTAATGCGCCCTTTTTCAGATAATACAGGGCGTTGTATATAAAGCTGGCGTCAAATACTTCAACTTCCGGTTTTACGCCGATTTCCTGCATGGTGAGACCAAGCTTTTCCAGAAAAGCCGGTGTATTCAGGAATACGCCGCTGTGCATCCAGTTCATTGAACCGGCGTCGTAGGAAGCCATTTCCGGCCTGAGCTCGATTAGATGGGCCATCCTGGTTTCGTCAGTGGCATCAAGGGCGCCCGAGGTTGTACAATTAAGGACAATGCTGCATTTTTTTTCTTTGATGAGCGCGATCGTTTCCCGGAATTTATCTTTGGACATCGTTCCGTTCCCTTTTTCATCCCGCATGTGCAGATGGGCGATGGCGGCGCCTGCCTGCCAGCATTCATAAACATCTTCAGCGATTTCCTGTGGCGTTATCGGGACATGAGGGTTGTTTTCTTTTTTCGGCCATGCACCGGTTGGGGCTACGGTAATGATACATTTATCCATTTTTTACTTTTCTCCTTCCTTCGGTGATTGTAGAGCATTTAATTAATTCTGCCCGGATATGGTTTCTCATTAGTAAACATATCTGTTTTTAAATATAGGAAATATGGACAATAACCATAATAATAACGGGGTTATAATAGTATCCTAACAGGAAACTTTTAATCATAAGCATAAGTCTGTGTCAAGTATTTTTAAAAGATGATCCGGCGGATGTGATTTTTCCGGCGCATAAAATTTCATTTCAAAAAAAACTTGACAATGGTTTCCTGTTAGAATATTAAGTTTCCTCACAGGATATTTCGATAAGAATAAAAGCAGTCGATAATACACAAATGAAGAAATAATTTCCGGCGGGAATGATTTTTAATGTATATCGAAAGTAAACAAAAGCCACCCATTATCGAATCAGAAATCGGAAAGCGCATCAAAACTTTCCGGACCAAAAAAAATATTACTCTTGAACAATTCGCAAAACAAACCGGTTTTACAAAAGGATACTTGTCCAAGGTGGAAAAATCGGAAAAATCTCCCCCCGTTTCCACGCTGTGTGTTATCGCCCGTACTCTGGGGGTAACTATTTCCGCAATTCTGGGTGAAGGTGCTCCTTCCGTTCCCTTGTGTCTTGTCAAAAAAGGGGAAAGAACCTTGATTTCCCGGAGAGGGACTGCTTTCGGTTATTCTTACGAGGCTCTGGCCTATAAATTTCCCAATAAAAGGATGGAGCCGTTTATTCTGACTCTTCCGGTCAATCCCCGAAAAAAAACCATCTATAAGCATGAAGGTGAGGAAATCCTTTTTGTCTTTGAGGGGACGATGAAATTCCACCATAATAATCAGGAATATATTGTCGAAGAAGGGGATTGTATCTATTTCGACTCCAACATGCCGCATTTCGGTGAATCCACGGGCAACAAAAGAGTCAAATGTTTTATGGTTATTTACAACAATGACGGCAGATAGAGCAAAGATGGCATGATGAACATTAACGAAATCAATCATATCGGCGTTCTCGGGGCCGGTCTCATGGGGCACGGAATTGCTCAGGTTTTTGCCCGGGCTGGTTTTAATGTAAGTATTTTTGATGCCGATGCTGCTGCGCTGGCCAAAGTGAAAGACAGAGTCGCCGCCAATTTTGATGTTTTCATTCGATTAAACCTTGCCGATGCGCAGGACAGGGAAAACTGCCTGGCCAATATTACTGTTGCCCAGGATATGCAAAATTTTTGTAATGGGCCTCAGCTCATAATTGAGGCGATCTCGGAAAATATATCCGTAAAAAAAACCGTCTATGCGGAAATAGAAAAACATACAACGCCGGATACCATTTTAACGAGCAATACATCCGCCCTGAGCATTACCGAAATCAGTGAGGCGCTGAAATTAAAAACGCGCTTTCTGGGGACTCATTTCTGGAATCCTCCCCATATTATCCCCTGTGTTGAGATTATTAAAGGGGCGTCTACGGCTGATGAAATATTCGAGACCGTTTATGCGCTGATGGAAAAAGCGGGAAAGGTTCCCGTCCGTGTACTCAAGGATATTCCCGGATTTCTCGGTAACCGTCTCCAGCATGCTATGATGCGCGAGGCGATATCACTGCGGGAAAATAATATCGCAAGCGCCGAGGATATCGATAAGGTGGTTAAATACAGTTTCGGTATTCGCCTGCCTTTTATCGGTCCGCTGGAAACTGCGGATCTGGCCGGTCTTGACCTTTTGCAGAATATTCAACAATATCTGTTCCCATACCTTGAGTCGTCTGCTGAACCATCGCCGCTGCTCACCGCTCTTGTTGCCCGAAGGGCAACCGGTGTCAAAGCCGGAGAAGGTTTTTACGGCTGGACGCCGGAAAAAAGTGGAGATATGATTCAAAAACGTGATACCGTGCTTCTGCGGATCATTAACGAAATTATCGGAGATGTTAAATCCGATCAAAGGTGAATTCTGTGGGGAAAATAAATATAAAGACAATCGTTTTTTGAAAAGGCGGTTGCAATAAAGGGGTGGTTCCATGAATGAGATTCCCGTTTTTTTTCTGCATGGTTTGGCGTACGCCGGATTGTTGTTTTTGGTGTCGGCGGGCTTGACACTGGTCTTCGGCATGATGAACGTTTTGAATTTTGCACATGCGGCGATGTACATGCTGGGGGCGTACTTTTCGTATTCGATCCTGCTGCG